>Ga0209646_1000065_pt1 | contig 245452 bp, 220 predicted proteins | sample AraplaL_Col_mTSA_FD_184259 | JGI IMG/M metagenome (GOLD analysis project Ga0209646, IMG submission 184259) | Arabidopsis root microbial communities from the University of North Carolina, USA - plate scrape CL_Col_mTSA (SPAdes) (version 2) | ecosystem: Host-associated > Plants > Roots >...
CCGCCGCGCAGAAGACCGCGCAGCGTTTGTCGGACGCAGCCGCCAGCCAGCAAGCCCTGCCGCTGGCTGCGAACGAAGCATTCGAGCCCATCGACAAAGCGCTGGACCCCGCGCAAGACGGCCACTATCCGAGCAACGTCAACGGGCAGGACACCAAGCAGCCGGTCGACAAGTTTGGCCAGCCGCTTTTGGTGGCGGAGTCACCTACCAGCATCGCCTTCGCCTCGCAGGCCACCACCACGGTCTATGCCGGTCGTCATCTGCATGGCACGGCGCAGGCGGATTGGCACCTCGCCGCCGGCAATGTCATCGCCGCTGCGGCCGCCAAGGGCGTGAGCCTATTTGCGCAGCACAATGGCGTTCGCGTGATTGCCGAAGGTGGGCCTGTCTCCATTCAAGCGCATACCGATGCGCTGGCTGTGCTGGCGGATAAGGCCGTGACCGTGACCTCGTCTGCCGATTCGGTGGAAATCCTGGCGCAGCAGAACATCGTGCTGCATGGCGGGGATTCGCTGATCCGGCTGGAGGGGAATGCAATCACGTTCGAGACGACCAAGCTCGACGTGAAGGGGGCTGGGCATCCGATGATTGGGCCGGGGGGGGGGGCAGGCGGCGGAGTTGCCGGCGTTGCCAACCGGCGCCACCGACCTGAAACATTGGATCGAAATCAATCATCGCGACATGGAAGGGGAACCATTCGCAGGACAGAAGTACAAGATCCATTTCGAGGATGGTCAGGTCATTTCCGGCAAGCTCGACGCGACAGGCCACGCCCGCCACGAAAACGTGCCACAGCGCGCAGCTCGCGTCGAATATGAGATGCCCAAGCCCGGCAATGACGAGCCCTGGGAACAAATCTCCAAGCTAATCCAACCCTTACCACTGGATAGCATCCATGGTTCGTAAGGTCAACGGCAGCCTGGCTGTGAGCGAGCTTGTCCGGGCCTTCGACAAGGTGCTGGAAGCACTGAACTACTTCGTGGACCTGATCCAGCGCTGGGGCACGGCCGCCATGGCCACTCGCGCGGGCGAACTCCTCAAGTCCGTCAAGCGCATCCGGGACATGATGAACAAGCGTCTTGGTGAGGTCCTTGAGCCGGTCAGCAAGTGGCTGACAAAGTTGGAGCGTCGACTGGAGATCGAAGGCGACATGCTGTATCGGGCCCATGTCGATGCGGTGAATCCGCACAAATACCAGTGGCTGACGCCGGACGACGAAGCAACGCTGCTGAACAACAACGGGGCGAAATGGGTCGACAAGGCAAAACGCCTGCCCTACAAGCCGCTAGAGAAGTTTGAGCCAGTTGCCAACTGGCCTGACCTGAATCCAACATTGAAGGCTGGCGAGCGATCTCCACTTAAAAATGCCTACGAAACCTTCCACAGCGCAAAGCCTGTCACCATTCCGCCCGGGGAGGTGCTGTACCGCGTAGTCGACCCCTCCTCTGCCGACAACAGCATCTGCTGGATGCGCAAAGAGGAATTCCTGAAACTGAAGAGCCGCGATGACTGGCGCCGGCGCTTTGCGGTATGGCGCCACTGGAACCGCAACGGCGAGTACTTGACCTATACCGTACCGCCCGGTGCCGGTCTGAACGTGTGGGAAGGCCCGGCCGCAAGCCAGACACTGAAAGGGCATCCATACGTGCTGGAAGGCGGCGCAAACCAGATCGTTCTCGACCCAACGCATTTGCAGCCTGAGTCTCTAGGCAAACGGCAGCCCACGAGCTGGGGCTACACCGATTTCCCTGGCGAAACCGACGAGTTCCTCGGGTTGCCCAAGCTGACAAACAGCTTGAATCTAAATAACCTGCCCGCCAATCATCCGATGCGAAATTCCAAATGAGCACGCCGCTTTATCCGCAGGAAATCTACCTGCTCGAACGCTACACCTCGGTTGAATACTTCGGAGCGATGCGCGCCGCTTGGCAGGCCATGCTCGATCATGTGGAAGACTGCATGACTCGCTTCATGACACAGCTACCTGCAGACTATCGCAGCCGTCCCCAGCCCTTGCAGCCAGACATCGTTTGGGGCCAACGCGTGCTACCTAATTTCCGCAAGACAGCATTGATGCTAGACGACGGCCTCATCCGATTGACGCATCGCGACTATGACGCCTTGCTGTTTGCAGACGCCGTGACCAGCGATGTCCGAGGACAGCGGGATTTTTCGGCAGACTGGTTCGATGAAGTGCAGCCGAACGCCAGATTTCGCTATGAAGAATTGCTCTACCAAGCTAACCAGTACGCATTCAATATTAGCCATACCGTCCGTATCGGATGGAATATGACGAGCTTGTCCACAAGCTACGACGTTAGCGCTCGCGGTCCGCTGAATGCGCCTGCCGGTTGGCCACGCTACGAACTTGACCCTTCGTTTCAGGCCCGCACCGGTAAAACAGTCGCTGAATCCGGCATCTATCTGCCAGACGTCGACGACTCCTGCGCCCAGTTTCTGTGCGCAGGTGATGAAGCTCCCACGGCTTTAGTTGGCTACAACGGCCAGCAGAACATCTCGGAAGCATCTGCCCTCTGGACCCGCGTGCGCCGCATAGAAGGCGCCACCGTCGTCGACGGCCTCGCCGACCTCCTGCCCCAAAACCGCTATCGCCAGCCCGGACGTGCGCCCGGCGGAGATGCCTGCCCGCGTAGCGGCTGGTGGTTCACGCCTGCCGCAGCCAACTCACGCCGGCATTTCCAGCAAGGCGAGGTGATGCCAACCATCACCTCCGACTATGGCAGCACCATCTGGCAATGGGATGCTGATCAGAGCGAACCGAAGCTCTAGCCCCGCTCTCCATCCAGCAACAAAAACACCATGGGTTTCCTTAAAAAACTATTTGGTCGAACCGCCAACGACGCTGCCACCAACACGCCCCGCCCCTCAGAGAACGAAGGCGCCCCGTCCACCGACATCGCCCCAGAACTCGCCCCCGCGCTGGAGGCTTACCAACAAGGCCAGCACGAAGCCGCCATTGCCGCCGCTGCTCCTTACGCGAACCGCCACGCCGACGCCAACCGCTTATGCGCACTCGCCTATTCGGACATGCGCCGTTATCCGGAAGCGTTCCCCTACTGGCTAGCGCTGTTCGAACAGGAGCCCAGTGCGCACAATGCACTGCAGCTAGCAACTACCTCGGTCATGTGCGGCGAACTCGACCGCGGCGAGGCCTGGCTGATGAAGTTCGACGAGATCAACGAGCAGACGCACGAGCTGTCCAGCGTGACCGCGCGCGCGCAGTTCATCTCTGCGCTCAAGCAGAGCGGGCACATGGCCGAGGCGATGCCGTACCTGGTTTGGCTGCGCGATGTCTACGCGCATATCCACATCACAGACTCGCATTTCCTCTATATGCGCGGCATTCCGTTCTTCACCAGCTTTCTGGAAAACAGCCTACCCATTCTCAAGGCCAACCTGTCGGACGAGGCGATCGTGGAATGGTTTGGCGCCCTCTCGGGCCAACTCGATGAGGACGGCGAGGCGCAGCTTGGGCAGTGGCTGCAATCTCTCGCGATCTCGGCTGAAGCGTCGCGCTGAAGTCGCGGAAGGCGGCGGCCCCTTATGTTCTGGCTTCTTTTTCTAGCCTTGCCCTTGTACGCCGGCGCGAAGGTTGCAACGCTCGTCGGTCCTCAGCACGGCTTCCTCGCGGGCCTTGGTGTCATGGTCGCCGTCATGCTTGCGGTGCTGATTCCGCAGACGGCACTGGTGTTCTGGCTGGGTGGTATCGCCGAGCGCAGGAACAAAGCGCGTGGAGACGCGCTTCGTTCAACTGCAGAGATCGCGCAGCCAATCGCTCAGTTGCCTGAGCACATCGGTGGTCGCGCACGTTTCAGGCCGTTGGCGCTTTATGGCGTGGACGACGCACGCCAAGACGCAACACGACTTGTCTACGACCTGCTGAAAGACATGGTTGCTAGGCACCTCAGCGTGGATGTGGAGCACGATGATTCCGACGGCTCCATTCCCATGGTGTCGACAAGCGAGGTGGCCGAAGCGCTGGAGGGTTCGGCGCTCTCACCGAAGGATGCCCTCGTGGTCTTCCGCTCGCACGATCTGGTATGGGTCGGGTTCCGATGCGGCAACGACAGCTTTCGCTTCCGGCACCGCGCTGTCACAGAGGTGACCTGTGCCCTGGTCCATCCCGCAAAGGGCTCTGGCGGATTCGGTCTCGCATTTCGATTCGGTGAGGCTTCCGACGCGTATGGAAGCATCGCCTACTATGAGTTGCCGTTCGGCTATCACGTTCGGCACGAGGGCATATTCACGACGGCCGTTGCTGAGATCGCGCACATGCTGGAAGCCAAGCTGACATCCGAGACATACGCGGACGCTTAAGCCGACAGCAATGCCCCTTCGTCACTCCGTCATAAACGCAATCGAATGGACTGTCGCCGCTTTTCGCAGCGGCCTGCGGACGTGCCTAGCCGTGTTGTGCATGGGCGCTGCACTCGCTGGATGCAACCCAGCCGACACGCCCGTCAGCCGCGACCCCACAGCCTTGCGGCAGTTTGTTCGCCTTGGAGAGCAACCTCAAGCCGTGCGCTTCGAGCTTGCCACGCTCCCGGAAAACAATACCGGCATTGGCGTACCGGGGCCCACAGACTATGTGGCGTTGATCGTTGCGATCAAGTTGCCAGCTTCGGAAAGCGCACGCCTAGCGGGGAAGCCTCGCTATGCCAACTCAGTTCCGGTTCCTGAGGCGTTTGTGCGTGCATGGCTTTCGGAACCCGAGAAAGATGCATTGCGGCGCACCACCACTGAAGGCGGTGTGGCCTACAACATCAGTTCGATGACGACGCGATCGACCAAGCGCGCCATTGCCATCCCCGTGCGGGCCGACGAGTGGGTGCTGTATATCGAGTATGTCGCACCGTCAACGTGACACTCGCCAGGCCAACGCCTGTTACTCGACGCCACCGGGCGCCAACACCTCACGCTGCCCATTGCGCCCCATCGGCGACACCAGCCCCGCCGCCTCCATCTGCTCAATCAGCCGTGCCGCGCGGTTATAGCCGATGCGCAATTGCCGCTGCACAGACGAAATCGACGCTCGCCGCGTGTTGAGCACAAACGCAGCGGCTTCGTCGTAAAGCGGGTCGGCTTCTGTATCCCCGCCCTCCCCGCCGAACAAGTCGCCGCCGGTAGCGGCTTCGGCCGGGTCGCCAGCGAGAATGGCTTCGTCGTATTCCGGTTCACCAAACTGCTTCCAGTGCTCCACCACGCGGTGCACTTCCTCATCGGCGACGAACGCGCCGTGCACGCGCTGCGGATAGCCCGTCCCTGGCGGCAGGAACAGCATGTCGCCCTGCCCCAGCAGCGATTCCGCGCCCATCTGGTCAAGGATCGTGCGCGAGTCGATCTTGGATGACACCTGGAACGCCACCCGCGTCGGAATGTTCGCCTTGATCAGCCCGGTGATGACGTCCACGGACGGCCGCTGCGTCGCCAGAATCAAGTGGATACCGGCTGCACGCGCTTTCTGCGCCAAGCGTGCGATCAGCTCTTCGATCTTCTTGCCGGCGACCATCATCAGGTCAGCCAGTTCGTCAATCACCACCACGATCATCGGCAGTGTCGAGAGCGGCTCGGGCGCGTCAGGCGTCAGCGAGAACGGGTTCGGCACCTTGCGGCCCGCCTGCTCCGCTGCGCGGATCTTCTGGTTGTAGCCGGCCAGATTGCGCACACCCAGGGTGGACATCAGGCGATAGCGCTTTTCCATTTCGCCAACACACCAGTTCAACGCGTGCGCGGCCTGCTTCATGTCGGTCACGACCGGCGCCAGCAAGTGCGGAATGCCCTCGTACACCGAGAGTTCGAGCATCTTCGGGTCGATCATGATCATGCGCACGTCGTCGGGCGTGGCCTTGTACAGCATCGACAGGATCATCGCGTTGACGGCCACCGACTTGCCCGAACCCGTCGTGCCGGCGACCAGCAGGTGCGGCGCGCGCGCAAGGTCCGTCACCACCGGGTTGCCGGTGATGTCCTTGCCCATGGCGAGAACAAGGTGCGAGGCGTGCGACTGGAAATCCGCGGCGTTCACCACCTCCGACAGGCGGATCATCTCGCGCTTGGCGTTGGGCAGCTCCAGGCCCATGCACGTTTTGCCGGGAATGGTCTCGACCACGCGGATGGACGTCACGCCCAGCGCGCGGGCCAGATCCTTCACCAAGCCGACCACCTGTGCGCCGCGTACGCCCACCGCAGGGTCCACCTCAAAGCGGGTGATGACGGGGCCGGCGGAGGCGCCCACCACAGTCACAGGCACCTTGAACTCGGCCAGGCGCTGGGCGATCAGGTTGCTGGTTTCGTCCAAGTGCTCGGCGGAGACGGCTTCCGCGCTGATCGATGCGGCTGTCAGCAGGGCGGAGCTGGGCAGGCGGTAGTCCACATAACGCGGCACCACCGGAGCGGGGGCAGGCGCGGGTGCGGGTGCGGGTGTGGCGACGCTTGGCTCCGGCGGCGCAGCGCGGGAGACAACTGCGCCCACCACGGCCGGCAAGACGATACGCGGTTTGGCCGCAGGGGCCGCTTCCGGCGCGGTTTCGCTCGGCTCTGGCGTGGCGGCGGCTTCGGTCACCGGTGCTTCATCAGCCTGCACCACGGGTGCGTTGAATGCCGGTACAGCGTCTTCGATCACCGGCGCGTTATCTGGCACGGGTTCGGGCTCCGATGCGACCGGCGCCATCAGACTGCGCAGTTCCGCCAGCAAGGCTTCCGCCTCCTGGCGCACGGCATCCAGATCGACAGCTGTCGCCACTGCTGTCATGGCAACGGAGTCCGCTTCGACGGTTTCGACCTGCGCAGGCTCCGTTGCTGGCACATCCACCGTCTCCGGCGCGGATGACACTTCTTCTGGCAGCGCTGCGGGTGTCGGAGGCGTGCGCTCGCGCAGCCCCAACTGCGGTTGGTGGAACGGGCTGCTGACGATCGTGGCGCGCGGTTTGGGGCGCATCGGTGCAGCTTCTGGTGTCGGTGTGGGAGCAGCTGCAGGGGTCGCCTTGGGGCTGGCGGGTGGTTCTGGAGGCGCCGCTTTCTGCGCGTCGAGCAGCGGCCAGATTTCGCCCGGCTGCGGCGGAGATGGGCGCGTGCGCGGCGGCGGTTGCCAAGCCGGCTGACGACGTGCGGACACAGCTTCGATACCGCGATGGCGCGTCGTCGGCTGCGCTGGGCCCGTGTTGCCGGTCCAGCCAGTCCAACGTGCTTCACCAGCGCCACCCAGGCCCAGTGCAGTGGGTTTCAGGCCCTCTTCCGCAGGCTCGCTTTGCTGGAGCGACGGTTCGTCCGGCGATGCGTCTTCTGCGGCGGGTTTGCGCTTGAGCACTTGCTGCCAGGTCCGGCCGAACACCATCGGCGCCACCCAGATAAGCACACCGAGCATCAGCACAAAGGCGCCAGTCCAGCCCAGCATGTGCGAGAACAGCGACGACAACGTATGCCCCGCCGCACCGCCCGCCTTGTCTTGCGGGTCGCCGCCGGCGGTCAGTGCTTCAAGGGTACTGCTGGCGCACAGCGCAACCAGCGTCACCAGCCAAAGCCGGACGGTGCCCCGCCCTTGCAGGAGACCACGTTCCCCTGCCAGCGCACGCATTGCGTATCGCCACACCAGCGGCAACAGCCACACGGTAGAAATGCCAAACCAGCCAAGCCCCATTTCAAGCGCCATCAACGAATTCCAGCCCGCGATTGTAGCGGGGCGCGCCACCACAAAGAGAAACGCCCGACCGAAAAATACATCGGCCGGGCGCTTCGGGCTGCGGAATTCGGGTTTAACCTGCGGCCACGCGCTTCCCGCTCGTTGTATGCGTGGCTTCGATCAACAGAATGATCATCAGGATTGTGCCGGCCAGCGCAAACACGGCATAGCCGATATTGCTGCCCTCGATGGCGAACAGCGACGGCGAATAGCTTTGCCCCGTGCAGATCATCGTGCCGGCGGTCATGCCCGTGTAGTGCATGCCACACACGGCCACGCCCATCACCAACGCTGCGCCGATCTGCTGGTTGCGCGTTTTGACGGTGGTCGCCAGCCACAGCGCAACGATGGAGACCACGATCGCAATCAGCGCGGAAACCGCCATGATCGAAATGTCCCATTCGAACGTGCTGTTGGTGTGCACAGCGGCCATGCCGGTGTAGTGCATCACCGCCACGCCCAGGCCGGTCAGCACGCCACCCTCCGCGATGTTCTTCATGCGATTGCCCGCGGCGCGCGACGCCAGCACGAGCCCCGCCCCGGCAAACACCATGACCACCAGTAGCGATACCACCGTCATGAACAGGTCGAACTCCAGGCGCACCGGGGTGCGATAGGCGGCCATGCCGATGAAGTGCATCGACCACACGGCTCCACCGCCCAACGCCACGCTGGCGCAGATCAGCCGGTCTGTGTCGATGCTGCCGTTCTGGTTGCGGATGCGTCTTGACCACCGCAAGCCCACATACGCGCCTGACACCGAGATGAGATACGACAGCCCTACCAGCAGCCAATCGTATGCATAGGGCACAATCGCGCCCGGCACCGCGGAAAAGCCGTTGAACATGGCACACCCTCCCGTTTCAACACCACAAGGCTGCCGAGTTGCCGGGCAGCATCGGCTGGCCGCCCGTGTTCCGGGTGACCATGACTTCGTTGTCTTTGTCTTGGAATGGCGTGGCCTCGATCGGGCCGTGCTGCGCAGTATGGCGACGAGCACTTGCCCAGCCAATCACCTGATCTAGGTAACTTTGGGGCGACTTTTGGGCCAGGCCCCGCGTTTGCGTGCGCAATGAGAAATGCGTTTCTCAGGAGGCCTCATGTCGCTGATCGTCGCCGCCTGGTTCGATACGTTTGAGCAAGCGGAAAGCGCCGCGCGTGCGCTGCCGGCCGCTGGCGCAACGGCGGGAGGGGCGACTTCAACCCCCTCAGCCCCGCCAAGCTCAATCCGAAGATCGCTCAGCGGGCTGCATGATGCGCCGAATGGTGCGGCAACGTAAGCGCTACGCTGCCGTGCTGGGCGCCGTGCTTCCGGGATGCGCCGGCGCAGCATGTACCTGCTTGTCGTTCAGCATGGTCCACACCACGATAGCCGCCACGATGTCGAATACGGCCAGCGCCACGAACAGCGGGTTGTAGCCGATGGTGGCTGCCAGCGAGCCGACCGCCAGCGAGAACAGCATGCCGCCCATGTAGCCCGACATGCCTGCCAAGCCCACCGCCGTGCCGACTTCGTGCTTGCCGAACATGTCCGACGTGAGGGTGTACAGCGCGCCCGACAGCGTCTGGTGCGCAAAGCCACCCACGCAAAACAGTGCAATCGCCGTGTAAGGGCTCGTCGCCAGCCCAATGCAAGCTGGGCCAACCATGCACAAACACCCCGTCACCATCACCAGCTTGCGCGACGTCACGAGCGACACCCTGAACCGCTTCTGGAACCACGGTGCCAGATAACCACCCAGCACGCAGCCCACGTCCGCTGCCAGGAAAGGCAGCCACGCAAACAGCGCGATTTCCTTCAGGTTCATATGGCGCTCGGTGGCCATGTACAGGGGGATCCAGTAGTTGAACGTCTGCCACGCAGGCTCCGACAGAAAACGCGGGATGGCAATGCCCCAGAACCGTTTGCTGCTGACGATCTTGCCCCACGAAGGCTTCGGCGCGTTGGCATTGTCTTCCTGCACCTCCTGGCCGGCGCGGATGTAGGCGTGCTCCTCTTCGGATAAGCGCGGGTGCTTGGTCGGCACGCGGTACAGCGCGAACCACAGCACGCTCCACACCAGCCCCATCACGCCGATCACCCCAAAGGCCAAACGCCAATCGCCGTGCAGGATGCACCAGACCACCAGTGGCGGCGCCACCACCGCCCCCACCGACGAGCCGATGTTGAACCACCCCGTTGCAATGGAACGCTCCTTGGCCGGAAACCACTCCGCCGTTGCACGCAAGGCTGAGGGGAAGCCCGCTGCCTCCGTCATCCCCAGCATGGCGCGGAACGCAGCCAGCGATAGCCACCCGCCCGCCGTGCTGTGCAACAGGCAGACCAGCGACCACGCCCCCGCAAACAGCGCGAAACCCAGCTTGGTGCCGAGCACGTCCAGCACGTAGCCCGCCACGGGCTGCATCACCATGTAGGCAGCCTGGAATGCCGCCACGATATAGCCGTACTGCTGCGTGCTGATGCTCAGCACCTTGTTGACTTCAGGCGCCGCCACGGCCAGCGCATTGCGCGCCAGGTAGTTCATGACCAGGCCGCTCAAGACGAGCCCGATGATCCACCAGCGCAAGCCTTTGATGGGTTTCATGTTGTCTCCTTAGAGCCCCCCCGGGTTTTATTCTGGTATGGGGCGTACTGCGTTCAGATCGTTCAAATGGGCAAAGCGGCTTCCGGTAATCCGCTCACCCCCGGGCGCAATGCAAAGGTGGCGCCCGAGAGCGGGTCTTCGTCGATCAAGATCGACGTGACGAACAACGTATCCAGCCCCGGCCCGCCAAAGGCACACATGGCGGGCTTGGGCGTGGGCACGGCAATGCTGCGGTCCAGGCGCCCGTCCGGCGTGAAGCGGTGTACCAGGCCTGCATCGTTGCCGCAGATCCAGTAGCAGCCGTCGGCGTCCACGGCGGCACCGTCGGGGCGGCCGGGGTGGGCGTTCATGTCGATGAACACGCGGCGGTTGTGCGGCGTGCCGCTGTCGATGTCGTAATCGAACGCCCAGACGATTTGCCGGCTCGCGTGCGAATCCGACAGATACATCGTGCGGCCATCGGGGCTGAAGGCCAGGCCGTTGGGGACGATCAGATCATCGATGACGGCATCCAAGCGCGCCTCGCCAGCCGATGCATCAAAGCGATAAAGCTCGCCGACGGGCAACCCCAGCGAGATGTCGAGCACCATGGTGCCGGCCCAGAGGCGGCCTTGGCGGTCGGTGCGGCCATCGTTGAAGCGCATGTCGGGGCGCGGATGTGGCACCGTCGCGAGCCGCTCCACCGGGGTGAGTTCGACGCCCGCCTTTGGCTGCGGCGCGTGGAAGATGCCAGTCTCCATCGCCAGCGCCCAGCCATGCGACGTCATACCGATACAGCCGGCCATTTCCGGCAGCGCCCACGCATCGCACTGGTCGGTTGACGGAGTCCAGCGCCACAGTATGCGGCGCGGAATGTCCGTCCAGTACAAGGCCTGCTGGCCGACGTGCCAGACAGGGCTTTCACCGACGCCGCATCGCATGGTGCCTACTCGCTCCACGGTCGGCTCTACATTCACGTGCATTGGGTCAATCTCCAAACGGGCCGGCTTTGACGAACGCCCCGCCCTGGTACACCGCCGCAGGATCGTCGGCGGGCAGTGGAGGCTGCGCTTCGACCTTCTCACGGAAGATCTCGCTCGTCTCGGTGGGCACGTAGCCGAGGTGCGCCGCGTGGCGGTTGTCCCACCAATGGTCGCGGTTGCCCGACATGCCGTAGACCACCGTAAAGCCCACGCGGGGCACGAACAGCGCGCGGCGGATGAGCTGCTCCAGATCGTCGTAGCCAAGCCAGGTGACGAGCATGCGGCGGTCCTTCGCCTCTGCGAACGACGAGCCGATGCGGATGGCGACTGTCTCGATGCCGTAACGGTCGAAATAGAAGCTGGCGAGCTGCTCGCCGAAGACCTTGCTCAAGCCGTAGTAGCCGTCGGGTTTGGTCGGCACGGTGCTGTCGATTACCTCGCCCTGCTTGTAGAAGCCGATGGTGTGGTTCGAGCTGGCAAACACGATGCGGCGCACGCCATGACGGCGAGCGGCTTCATACAGGTTGTATGTGCCTTGAATGTTGGCGGGCAGGATTTCTTCAAATGGCCGCTCGACAGACACGCCGCCCAAATGCACGATCGCATTCGTGCCGGCGACAAGCGCGTCGACCGCCTGCGCATCCGCCAGGTTGCACGGCACGATCTCTTCGCCGGCACGCGCTTCACCCACATTTGATATATCAGACAAGCGCAAAGAATCAGCGTACTTGGTCAGACGCTCACGCAGCACCTTGCCGAGGTTGCCGCCTGCGCCCGTTAGTAGCAGACGATGGCAACGCGTGGTGACACCATCGAGCGGGTCGGTTTGCATAGTCACTTCAGAGGTCATATCAGATCAGGAGATCAGGTTACCGGGGCGGGGTTGAACAGGGCCAAGGCATTATGCAGGCCCAGCTTGTCGGCGCAAACCTGCTTGCGGCCACTCGCCACGTCAAGAATCAAGTGGAACAGTTCCCAGCCGATGTCGGCAATGCTCGCCTCGCCGGTGGCGATGCGGCCGGCGTCGAGGTCGATCAGGTCGTGCCAACGTTCAGACAGGGCCTTGCGCGTCGACACCTTGATGACCGGCGCCATGGCTAGGCCATACGGCGTGCCGCGTCCGGTGGTGAACACCTGCAGGTTCATGCCCGAGGCCAGTTGCAGCGTGCCGCAGACAAAATCGCTGGCCGGCGTGGCGGCAAAGATCAGGCCCTTGCGGCGCACTTTCTCACCGGGGCCGAGCACGTCAACGATGGGCGTGCTGCCCGATTTGACGATGGAGCCCAGCGCTTTCTCAACCACGTTGGACAGGCCGCCCTTCTTGTTGCCCGGCGATGGGTTGGCACTGCGGTCGGTCTGGCCGCCGCTGAGGTAGTTGTCGTACCACGCCATCTCGCGCAGCAGCGCGCGGCCGACCTCTTCGTCGATGGCGCGCGGCGTGAGCAGGTGGATGGCGTCGCGCACCTCGGTCACTTCGGAGAACATCACCGTGCCGCCGGCGCGCACGATCAGGTCTGCCGCAAAACCAACGGCGGGGTTGGCGGTGACGCCCGAGAACGCATCGCTGCCACCGCACTGCACGCCCACCACTAGGTCGGATGCCGGGCAGGTTTCGCGCTGGCGCTTGTTCAGGTGTTCGAGGCGGCGCTCGGCCATCTCCATGATGGCGTCGGTCATGCCGATAAAGCCGTCGAACGCTTCGTCTTGCAGGCGCAGCACGGGCGAATCGGCAGTCCCTGCAACTTCAATGGGAATACGTCCACCCGGGGCGAGCTTTTCCGGCACGAGGCGCTCGGGCACGAGCTTTTCGCAACCCAGGCCGATCACCATGATCTCGCCGCCGAAGTTCGGGTTGAGCGCAAGGTTCTGCAGTGTGCGAATCGGCACGATGGCGGCCGGCGCGTTGATGGCGACGCCACAGCCATACACATGATTGAGCGCGACCACATCGTCGACATTCGGGAAGCGTGGCAGCAACTCGCGCTTGATGCGGCCGACCACGTAGTCCGTCACACCAGCCACGCATTGCACGCTGGTCATGATGCCGAGCACGTTCTTCGTCCCGACCGTGCCATCTGCGTTGCGATAGCCCTCGAAGGTGTAGCCCTCGAGCTTCGCCAGCTTCGGATCGGGGCGCGTTGCCAGCGGCAGCTCATCCAGCGCGGGCGCAGACGGTAGCTTCACGGCATGCTCGTTGACCCAGCTACCGCGTGGCAGCGGCCTCACGGCATAGCCGATCACCTCGTTGTAGCGGAGGATGACATCGCCTTCGGCTAGGTCGACGAGCGCCACCTTGTGACCCTGCGGTACGCCTTCGACGAGCACCGTGCCGTCGGCCAACACGGTACCGGCAGGCAGGCCACGCGCGTTGACGACGATGGCGACATTGTCGCTGTCGTGCACGCGGATGGTGAGCGCCTTCTCGCTTTCATTGCCGGCCGTAGAGACCAGCGTAGTTTCAGACATCACAGACTCCGTGATTGATTCAAGTGATGATGGGATGTTCGTTCAGCGCCCCAGGCTCGGGCGCTTCGGGTCGTATGTCCAGCCCGGCACGAGGTATTGCATGGCCATGGCGTCATCGCGGGCGCCGGGACCCAGGGTCTTGTACAGCGCATGGGCCGCCATGACGCGGTCCATGTCGATTTCGATGCCGAGCCCCGGGCGATCCGGCACGGCCACGTGGCCGCCCTGGATGCGAAGCGGCTCGTGCGTCAGGCGTTCCTCGGCTTCCTGCCAGATCCAGTGCGTATCGATGGCGGTGATGTTGCCCGGCGCGGCTGCAGCCACGTGCGTGAACATGGCCAGCGACACATCGAAATGATTGTTGGAGTGCGAACCCCACGTCAGCCCCCATTCATCGCACAACTGCGCGACGCGCACGGAGCCCTGCATGGTCCAGAAATGCGGGTCGGCCAGCGGAATGTCTACCGCGTGCAATTGCACTGCGTGACCCATCTGGCGCCAGTCGGTGGCGATCATGTTGGTGGCGGTCGGGATGCCGGTGGCGCGCTTGAATTCGGCCATGACTTCTCGGCCCGAGTAGCCGGCCTCGGGGCCGCACGGATCTTCGGCATAGGCCAGCAGATGGCCCTGCCCCTTGCACAGCGCAATCGCTTCATTGAGCGACCAGGCGCCGTTCGGGTCCAGCGTCACACGTGCGTGCGGGAAACGTGCCTTGATGGCGGCAATCGCTTCCATCTCTTCGGCGCCGCGCATCACGCCGCCCTTGAGCTTGAAGTCGGCAAAGCCGTAGCGTTCGGTGGCGGCTTCGGCCAGACGCGCGATGGCGTCGGGCGTCATCGCCGCTTCGTGGCGCAAGCGCAGCCAGTCATCGGTGCCGTTGGCGCCATCGAGGTACGGCAGATCCGTTTTGCGGCGATCGCCCACGTAGAACAGGTAAGCAAGCATCGGTGCGCGATCGCGCTGCTGGCCGGCGCCCAGCAACTCGGCCACCGGCACGTCGAGAAACTGGCCAAGCAGATCGAGCAGCGCCGCTTCCACTGCCGTGATGACGTTGTCCATGCGCAGGTTGATCTCGTGCGGCTGGCGCAGCACGGCGGCTTCCGACGCGGAGGTCACCTGATGCACCGTCGCCTGATGCGCAGCAGCACCGCCGCCGGCCAGCGCTCGGCGGATGCTGTTCAGCACGCCATTGGTACGGCCGATCGATTGGCCCACCACCAGCGGAATCACGCGCTCCAGCGCCTGACGAATGCCCTCTCCGCCCGGCACCTCGCCCACGCCGGTGCGCCCGGCGTTGTCCTTCAGGATGACGAGGTTGCGCGTAAAGAACGGAGCATGCGCGCCGCACAGGTTCAGCAGCATGCTGTCGCGCCCGGCGACGGGGATCACCTGCATCTCCGTCACACGCGGCGTCTGCGTTGCAGCCGTGCGTGCGTTGGATTCGATCGATTGCAAGGTCACGTCGGCTCCTGCTTACAGCGGCTTGAGTTCCACACGCTTGATATCGCCCACCATGAAGAGGTAGCAGACGATGGCCACCGCTGCATGGATGCCCACATACACCAGGGCGCCATTGAACGACCCCGTGGTGTTGACGATGTAACCGATGGCGATGGGCGTGGTGATGCTCGACAGATTGCCGAACGTGTTCATCAGCGCGCCCGACAAGCCAGCGATCTGCTTGGGCGCGGTATCGGAGTTCACCGCCCAGCCCAGCGCGCCCAGGCCCTTGCCGAAGAACGACAGCGCCATCACCGCCACCACAACGGTCTGCGCATCCACGTAGTTGCAGATCACCATGGTCATGGAAAGCAGCATGCCCAGCACGATCGGCACCTTGCGCGCCACCGACAGTGAAGCGCCTCGGCGCAGCAGCGCATCGGAAAGGACGCCACCCAGAATGCCGCCGAGGAACCCGCACACCGCTGGAATCGACGCGACAAAGCCCGCCTTCAGGATCGACATGCCGCGCGCCTGCACGAGGTACACGGGGAACCACGTAATGAAGAAATACGTGAGCGCATTGATGCAGTACTGCGCGATGTACACGCCCATCAGCATGCGATTGCTCAGCAGCTGTTTGACGTAGCCAAGCTTCGGGCCTTCGGCCTTGGCCACGCCTGCGCGGTCCATGTTAACCAGGCCGCCGCCCGCTTCGATGTAGTCGATTTCGGCGCGATTCACTCGCGGGTGGTCCTTCGGATCGTGCACGAAGGCCTTCCACACGAACGCCATGGCAATGCCGATCACGCCCATCACGATAAAGACGTGGTGCCAGCCAAACGCGTGCACCAACCACGCCATCAGCGGTGCAAACACCACCGTGGCCGCGTACTGCGCCGAATTGAAGATGGCCGCCGCCGTGCCACGCTCATTGGCCGGAAACCACGCTGCCACGATGCGGCTGTTGGCCGGGAAGGACGGCGCCTCTGCCGCACCCACCAGAAAGCGCAGGCAGAACACCATGATGATGGCGGTCAGCCCTGTAAAGAAGCCGATCGCACCCTGCGCCAGCGTGAACACCGACCACAGCAGAATGCTGAAGGTGTACACGCGCTTGGAACCAAAACGGTCGAGCAGCCAGCCGCCCGGAATCTGTGCGATCACATAGGCCCAGCCGAACGCCGAGAAGATATAGCCGAGCGAGACGGCATCGATGCCGAGCTCTTTCTGCATGGCCGAGCCGGCAATGGAAATGGTGGCGCGGTCGGCGTAGTTGATGGTCGTCACGACAAACAGCATCGTGAGGATCAGAAAACGCACGCGGCTCATGCGTTCGGTGCGGGGCACGCTTTGCGCGCCCACCTGATTGCCTACAGTCTGGGCTTTGATGTCCATCGTCTCCTCCATAAGCCGGCGTCGCATGCGCCGGGGGGGGCAAGCTGCCGGGTCCTGTGCGGCCCGGCTTATTCTTCGCTTGCTACTTCAGGGTTACTGCCACTGTCCGTCGACCAGGCGACGCAGCTTCAGCGGGTTGGCGTCTTGCAGGGCCTGCGGCAGCAGTGCTGCCGGCAAGTCCTGGTAGCACACCGGGCGCAGGAAGCGTTCGATGGCCGCCGTGCCGACCGAAGTCGTACGCGTGTCGGTCGTTGCCGGCCACGGGCCGCCATGCACCATGGCTTGGCAGACTTCCACGCCGGTCGGCCAGCCATTGGCCAGAATGCGGCCGGCCTTGCGTTCCAGAATCGGCAACAGCGAGCGCGCGAGTTCCGTGTCGCCGGCATCCAGATGCAGCGTGGCCGTCAACTGCCCTTCCAGCGATTCGGCCAGTGCGCGCAGTTCTTCAGCATCGCGGCAGCGCACGACCAGGCCGGTTGCGCCGAAGATCTCGTCATGCAGCGTCGGCTGTGCCTGGAAGCTCTTGGCATCGGTGATGTAGAAGCCGGCTTGGCCCCGGTTGGGCTGATCACTGCCCTGCCCGCGCGCGACGCAACGCACATTGGCTTCACCCGCCAGCTTGTCGACGCCGCGCGCATAGGCGGCGTGAATGCCAGCCGTCAGCATTGGCTGTGCGGCCACATCGCCCATGGCGGTGGCAGCGGCCGATTCAAACGCGTTGAGTTCCGGCCCGTCGATGGCTAGCAGCAGGCCCGGGTTGGTACAGAACTGGCCCGCACCCATCGTGAGCGAGGCGACGTACTGTTGGCCCAGTGCAGCAGCCCGCTTGGCCAACGCATCCGGCAACAGGAAGACGGGGTTGATGGCGCTCAGTTCGCCATACACGGGAATCGTCTGCGGACGCGCCTGCGCAATGCGCAGCAACGCCTGACCACCCGCGCGCGAGCCCGTGAAGCCCACGGCCTGAATGTGCGGATCGGCCACCAGGGCACCCGCCACGTCGTTGTCCGCCTGGATGAGCGAAAACACGCCTTCCGGCAGGCCGCACTGCGCAACCGCAGCCTGAATGGCGCGGCCGACCAGTTCAGACGTACCCGGATGCGCCGGGTGCGCCTTCACGACGACCGGGCAACCGGCAGCAAGTGCCGATGCCGTATCACCACCCGCCACGGAGAACGCCAGCGGGAAGTTGCTCGCACCGAACACGGCAACCGGGCCCAGCGCGATACGGCGCATGCGCAAGTCCGAACGCGGCAGCGGCTTGCGCTCGGGCAGCGCCGAATCAAGACGTGCGCCTACCGCATCGCCGGCGCGTACGACGTTCGCAAACAAGCGGAGCTGGTTGCACGTGCGGCCACGCTCGCCTTCCAGGCGCGGGCGCGGCAGTGCGGATTCCGCCATGGCGCGCTCGATCAGCGCATCGCCCAGTGCTTCGATCTGGCTGGCGATGGCCTCCAGGAACGCGGCGCGCGCTTCGGGTGCGGTCTCGCGGTAAACGTCAAAAGCCGCTGCGGCCAGTTCAGCGGCACGCGCGGCCTGGGCCTTGGTGGCCAGGGTGAATTGTGGTTCGAGCCATTCCCCGGTGGCGGGGTTCATGGCGCGAACCGCGCCGGCACCACCCGCAACGCGGGTAGCGCCCAGCAACAGTTCGCCGCTCAATGTCATGTTGATTCCTCGTGTTTGGATTGCGCTCAGGCTGCCAGTTTTTCCACTTCAGCAATGCGCGACACCAGGGCCGACAGCTCAGCCAGTTCAGCGTCGGTCAGGTCGGTCAGCGGAGCACGCACGGGGCCAGCGCTTCGGCCAACTACCTTCATACCGGCCTTGACGATGGACACCGCATAGCCACGCTTGCGATTGCGAAGCGCAATATACGGCAGCACGAAGTCGTTCAGCATTTTGTAGACCTTGGCGTTGTCGTACGCACGCACGGCGGCGTAGAACTCCAGGGCGAACTTGGGCACGAAGTTGAAGATGGCCGACGAGTACGTCGTCACGCCCATCGTCAGGTACGGCAGCGCGAATGTCTCGGCGGTCGGCAGGCCACCGATGTAAGTAAAGCGGTCACCCAGGCGGGCGTAGATGCGCGTCATCAGTTCCAGATCGCCCACGCCGTCTTTGAAGCCGACGAGGTTCGGGCAGCGATCTGCCAGGCGCTCCAGGTGGTCGGCGTCCAACACTTGGTTGGCGCGGTTGTAGATGATGACGCCCAGCTTGGTCGACTTGCAGACCTGTTCTACGTGCGCAGCCACGCCATCGGCCGAAGCTTCGGTCAGGTATGGCGGCAGCAGCAGGATGCCGTCGGCGCCAGCGGCTTCTGCGGCCTTGCAGTATTCGATCGATTCGGCAGTGCCGCGGCCAGCCGGGGCGATCACGGGGATCTTGCCGCCGGTTTCAGCCACGGCAGCGCGCACGACGCGATCAGTCTCCGCAGCGGTCAGCGAGAAGAATTCGCCCGTGCCGCCCGCAGCAAACAGGCCTGCAGCATCGTGGCTGAACAGCCACGCCAGGTTCTTGCGGTAGGCGTCTTCGTCAAACGACAGATCGGACGCCTTGAAGTGCGTGATCGGAAACGACAGCAGGCCGGTGCCAATCTGGTGGGCGAACTCTTGGGGGGTATATCGGGACATGTCTCGCTCTGCTTGCTGCACGTGGCGGCAGCCGTTGTGAAGGTGTTGTTGGTGAACGGATTCTTGCATCGACATTGATTCAAGTCCAAGCCAAGTCCTGACTCAATCAATACCGTTTTTGTATCAATACAGGGTGTTCCCTAACCCGCGACGCCAATGCTGCGGCCGCACGTGACGCTGCGGCCGCTCGGTCCGCCTGCGGGACTACACCGCCCCTTCCGCCTCCACATACAGCGCATACAAGGAGTGCGAACTGGCCATGTAAAGCCGGTTGTTTTTCGGCCCGCCAAAGGTCAGGTTTGGGCAGCGTTCCGGCAGGTGGATGAAGCCGATTGGCTTGCCGTGCGCGTTGAAGACCTTCACGCCGTCATAGTCGGCCGAGTTGATGCCGAGACGCCCATCCGAGCCCCAGCCGCACCAGAGGTTGCCGTCCTTGTCGACACGAAAGCCATCCAGCGCGCCCGCGCCGTTGGCGTCGATCAGCTTTGTCTTGTTGGAGGCCGTGCCATCGGGCGCGATGTCGTAGCTCCAGATGCTACGTGACGGCGTGCCCTTCCACTCGACCACGTACAGCTTCTTTTCGTCGGGCGAAAACGCCAGCCCGTTCGGGTTCATCAGGTCGGTGATGACGGCGCGGATGCCGCCGTTCGGATCAATGCGATAGACGTTGGTGGTGGCCTGTTCCGACTGCGCCTTGTCGCCTTCCCAGTTGCCGTTGATGCCGAACAGCGGGTCGGTGAACCACACGCTGTCGTCGGACTTCACCACGATGTCATTCGGCGCGTTCAGGCGCTTGCCCTGGTACTGATCCGCCAGCACGGTGATGCGGCCGTCGTGCTCGGTGCGTGTCACCCGGCGCGTGACCGAGTGTTCGCAGGTGACGAGGCGCCCTTGGCGGTCGCGCGTATTGCCGTTGGCGTAGTTCGACGGCTCGCGGAACACGCTGAACGCGCCGTTCGTCTCGTCGTATTTCATGATGCGGTTATTGGGGATATCGCTCACCAGCAGATAGCGGCCGGCCGGGAAGTACACCGGCCCCTCTGCCCAGCGCATGCCCGTGGCGAGCTGTTCGACCGAACTGCTGTAGAGCCGGTATTTCAGGAAGCTTGGGTCCAGCACCTCGACCGCCACATCGGGGTAGCGTGCGTTGGGTTTGAAGCCCTCGATCTTCTGTCCCGCCGCCAAACCGCTGGCCATTGCGAGGCCCGCGCCCGCCGCGCTTTTGAGGAATCTGCGGCGACCGACTTCCGTGCTTTCCATAGACATGCTTGTCTCCTGAATTGTTATGAGCTCGCGCCATGACGGCGAAAGGCGAGCCGATTCTTGCACCGCCGATCTTTCCCATTCAAGATAAGCACTGACTTAATCCATACCGTTTTTGAATCAATGTTCGAGCTGAGCCAACTCCGTTGCTTTGTCGCCGTGGCCGAAGAACTGCACTTCGGGCGCGCGGCCGAACGCCTGCACATGACGCAGCCGCCGCTGTCACGCCAGGTGCGTTTGCTGGAACATCAGGTCGGCACCGAACTGCTGGAGCGCAATAGCCGCTCGGTCAAGCTGACGGCGGCCGGGCGGAGTTTTCTGCCCGATGCCTCGCGCATCCTGCGCCTTGCCGATGAAGCCGCCGCCACAGCACGGCAGATCGCCACCGGTGCGGCGGGCGCGCTGGCGGTGGGCTTTACGGCATCGGTAGGGTACGGAAAGCTGCCTTCGCTGGTGAGCGCTGTGCGGGCGGCGTCGCCCGGGGTGCGCCTGACGCTGAAGGAAATGGTGAGCGGCGCGCAACTCTCGGCGCTGGACGCGCGCGAAATTGACGTGGGCCTGCTGCGCCCGCCAGTCGAACATGGCGAACTGGTGGCCGTACCCTGCTCGCAGGAATCGATGGTGCTTGCGCTGCCCGAAGCGGCTGCCGACAGTTGGCCCCTGCGCCCTTCCCTGCGCGATTGCGAAGGCAAGCCGCTGCTGATGTATTCGCCGTACGAGGCGCGCTATTTCCACCAGATGGTGAGCGGCCTGCTGGAGCGTGCCGAGGTGCTGCCAGACATCGTGGAGTACGTCAGCCAGATCCATTCGATGCTGGCGCTGGTGCGCGCGGGGATTGGCGTGGCGCTGATCCCCGCGGCAGCGTCGATGCTGCATTTCGAAGGCGTGGTCTACCGCCCAGTGCGCACCACGCCGGCCAAGCCGGTCGAGTTGTGGATGGCCTACCGCAAGGACAACGACAACCCGGTGTTCAACCTGCTGAAGGACACGCTACGGCAATCGCTGACAGACGAGCGGCGCTGAACTCACGCGGCACCCCGCTTGCTGAACCATGGCGATCCCGCTCTGGAGATCGTCATGTCACCTGCCCGCATCAACGTTGGACGCGCCGCCTGGCCTTTGGCATTGGCAACCGGCTTGGCGATGGCGGCGCTACCCCACCCGGCACACGGCAAGCTGCCGCCGCCAACGCCGGCTGAACAAGCCGCTGCAACCCAGCAGGCCGACACCGAGCGCACGCAAAAAGCGCAGGAGCAAGCCCAACTGACCGAGGTGCAGGATCGCCTGGCAGCGCGCTTTGGCAAAGGCGGCAACAACGCTCCGGGCACCGCCACACCGACGACCAATCTACCCAAGAGCATTGCCGAAGCGCCCGGTTCCACCGGCCCGCACGGCGGTTCACGGCCGAGCGCAGAGTCGCACTCGGGGAATGCACGCTAGGCGGTCAGCGGAAATCCTGCATCAAAGGTGGTAGCGACCTCGAGCCGCTGCTTGAGCAAGCCGACCTTCACGTAGAAATCGGCCGTACGCTGCTGCTCGGCAACGATCCGCGCATCAATCGGCCGCCACACCGTCTGCCGACGCGCGAATTGCAGCCGTGCAGCCTCCGGCGCAATGCCGATGATGCGTGCCAGCGTGGCTGAAAAGCTGTCGACGTGCCGGTACGACCACACCTGCGCACGCACCACGCGCTGCAGAAAATCGCGCAACGCGTCGCGCTTGGCCGCCAGCGCGGCATCGGTGGCGGCCAAGTAACTCAGACCCGACCAGCGCCCACGCCCACTCACCAGCACGCGCGCGTGTTTGGCGGTTTCGGCCATCGCCGTATACGGCTCCCACGTTGACCACGCATCGATCGCACCATTGACCAGCGCGAGCTTGGCGTCAGCGGGCGGCAGGAAGCGGAAATCGGCGGCGTCCGGCCCCAGCCCTGCGGATTCCAGCGCCTTGAGTGCGACGAAATGCCCGATCGAACCCCGGTTGGTACCGATCGATTTACCTTTCAGGTCTGCCGCTGTCTTCAACGGAGAATCGGGCCGCACCAGCACCGCCGTGCCATATGGGTCGGAACGATTGGCGCCGATCAGCTTGATGCGCGTGCCTGCCGCCAGCGCAAAGATGGCAGGCGCATCGCCAATCGGGCCGAGGTCAACCGCACCGGCATTGAGTGCTTCGGCCAGCGGTGCGGCGGCGGGAAATTCCGTCCACTGGATGTCGTACGGCACACCCTTGAGCGCATCGGCGGCTTCGAGCAGCGCTCGCAGGCCGCCCTTCTGGTCACCGGCCTTGAGCACGACGCGTGACTGCGGCAATTGCGCAAAGGACAGCGTGGGCATGGCCGCCACTGCCAGCCCGGATTGCAGGAAATGTCGTCGAGAAATCGGCATAGGGAATGTCGAGTCAATGAATGAAGCCGCCCTTCACATAGCGCACCGGTTCGGCGTCCATGCGGGCGATCAGGGCATCGAGACCGCCGGCGGTTGAAGCGGTGGCCCCGCGCGCTGCTGAGCTGCACAGAAAGTCGGCATCGGACCAAGCGGTGCCGGGTTCGCCGCGCGCACGCAGCCAGCCGTTGCGATCGGCCAGCAATTGCGTGCCGGCGAATGTCTGCGGTGGCTCGCCCGCGATGGCGGCGAACACGGCCCACGCGTCCGGGCCAACGGCCACACAACGGGCCTGGAACGAACGCCTCGGCGGCGGTAGCGTGCCATCCGGTGTGATGAGCAGCGTCTGGAAGCGCGGGTCTTCCAATGGAATGTGGCTTGCGGATGTTGCATCGCCAGCGACGGCGATCACGCGCACGCGTTGCCCGTTGCGCCATGCAGCCAATGGCTGGGGCGATGTGTCACCACAGCGGACAGACAGCGCGGGCATGGCGATTGGCACTGCCCAGCCGCCAGCACGTACGCCGCCACTCGCGGCCAGCACCTTCATGTAATCGAGTGCGGCCCAGATGTCGGTGTCGCTCAGGTGATTGGCAAACGCGGGCATGGTGGCCGCGCCGTGTTCGTCGCGCATGCCGTTGGCGATATGCCAGAACAGTTCGCCATCCGCCCGGCGGCCGAGCAGCGGGCTCACCACGGTGGGCGGCCAGCGTGTAAGCGCGGCGGCCAATGGGCCTTCGCCCCGGCCATCCACCCCATGGCAGCTCACGCAGGCAGTGTTGTAGACGCGCGCGCCGTGCGTGATGGACGCCAGCGAAAACGCCGTCGGGCTCACGTGGAAACTCGTCGGCACCGCGGATGACAGCACCACCGCGGACGGCCAGGGTGCCACCACCAACAAGCCGGCCGCCGCGCCGAGCAACACCGGCCGCCAGCGGCGCACCACCGCCGCGAGCAGCACCGCCGGCAGCGCCAACGCCACGGCAATCAGCGTCAGCCCGAGCTGGCGTGCCTGACCGAGATCAATCCGCAGCGTCTCTGCGGCAATGCGCACATCCCACGGCCACGCCGGTTGCCCATGCACGTCGCCGGTCAGACCGAGTGCATGCCAGAGTGTCAGCACGCCGTGCTGCACCCACTGCAGAACGCTGAGCAACGCGTTGAGCCAGACCGTTGCATCCGGCCCGCTCATGATGATCGGGCCATCTACCAGGTCTCGCCCAGGCCGAGATGGCCGAGTGCCTCGTGCCGCAGCGCGCTCAGGCGTGGGTCGCCGCGATGGCGCGGATACGGCAGATCCACCGTCAGCTCGGCCGTGATGCGCGCCGGGCGCGGGCTGAAGATGATCACGCGCTGCGCCAGGAACAGCGCCTCTTCCACGTCATGCGTGACGAGCACCGTCGAGAAGCGCGCACGCTGCCAGAGCGTCACCAGCTCGCTCTGCATGGCCAGCCGCGTGAGCGAATCGAGCTTGCCCAGCGGTTCATCCAGCACCAGTAAATGCGGATCGTTGACCAGGGCACGCGCCAGCGCCACACGCTGCGCCATACCGCCCGACAGTTCATGCGGAAACGCGCGGTGAAAACCGCTCAGGCCGACGCGTTCCAGTGCGTCATCCACGCGATCGCGCTCGGCCTTGAGCACGCCGCGCGCCTGCAGACCCAGGGCGACGTTGTCCCACACGCGTCGCCATGGGTAGAGCGTCGGGTCTTGAAACACCACAATGCGCGACGGGTCGGGCTGGGTGATGGGCGCGTCATCCTGCAGGATGCGGCCGCGCGTGGGGGCGTCCAGCCCCGCGATCAGCCGCAGCAGCGTGGATTTTCCGCAGCCGCTTGGGCCCAGCAGTGCGACGAACTCGCCGGGCTGCACGGTCAGGTCGACGTTGTCGAGCACCTGCAGCGGCTGCATCAGACTAGCGCGACCACCGAACCAGTGGCTCACGCCCTGCACGTCGATGCGCGCACCGGCGGTGGCGCGTGGCGAGGTCTGAGCAGGTGCCCCGCGTTCGAGCACGGCTACCATTTCAGCGTCCCCTTCTGCCAGACCAGCGCGCGGTCACGCACCTTGAACAGCAGCGTGATGATGCTGGAGAACAGCACCGCCATCACGATTAGCGCGGCATACATGTTCACGTACGAGGCCCAGCCCTGCGCCCACGTCAGGTACCAGCCAAGGCCCGACTTCACGCCCATCATCTCGGCCACCACCAGCACCGTGAACGACGCACCCAGGCCCATGAACAGCCCGACGAACACCTGCGGCAGCGCGGCCGGAATCGCCACACGCAGCACCAGGAAAGCATTGGATGCGCCCAGCGTGCGCGCAACGTCGTAGTAGCTCTTGCTAACGCCCGCCACGCCGGACCACGTGAGCACCGCCACCGGAAACCCCGACGCCAGCGCAATCAGAAACACCGCGGCGGAATAACTCGACGGAAAGAAGTAGAACGTAAGCGGCAACAGCGCCGTGGGCGGCAGCGGGCCAATCAGCCGCAGCACCGGATGCACCCAGTAGCCCACCGCCCGCGACCAGCCGATCGACACGCCCACCAGAAAGCCAGTGAACGCCCCCAGGGCGTAGCCCAGCCCCAGCAGCTTGAGAGTGTTGACCACGCTGCCGCCCAGGCGTTGCCAATCCTCCGTGACCACATCGATCAACGCCTGCGGCGGCGCGAAGAACGGCGTGGGCAAGATGCCCGACTTGGCTGTCAGCGCCTCCCACGCAGCCAGCGCAACGGGCACAGCAATCAGCCATGGACCGAGGGGCAGTAGCGTTTCCTGCACGGCACGCAGCGGTGCCACAAACGCACCTGCCAACGCCAGCACGAACAGCGCGACACCGACCAGCACTGCGGCGATACCAAGTTCTGCTGTGAAGGCCCAATCGCTAAAGCCGATCACGTGGTTAGGCCAGCGCCACGTCAGCAACCCAAAGGCGGCCCATGCCAGCGCGGCCACCGTACCGGTGCGCCAACCATGCGCATTTGCAATCGCGCCGCCAAAGGGGTTGGACAGCGCGGCCGACGCCTCCAGTGTTTGAGGGGCGGTAGTCATGTCGATGCTCTCCTCTTGTCGTGGGCCCTACGCCAGTACATTCGCGTACACGTGCTGTGCCAGGCGCTGTGGGTCGGTGGTCTTCTTGATGACGCCGATGCGGCGGAAGTCCTCCGCGTAGAAGGCGATCTCGTCGCGCAGATCAACGCCTGTGGGGTGATGCGTGTAAGTAAGCGTGGCGTAAAGCTTGCGCAGATCTTCCAACGGCACCTTGGGTGAGTACTTGGCAAACACCTTGGCCGCTTCGTTCGGGTTTTCGTTGGCGAAGTCGGTGGCTTGCACGATGGAACGCGCCAGCGCAGATGCGGTCGGACGGTCGTTGCGCACCAGCTCGCCGCGCGCGCCGATCACGCAGCAGACCTTGCGCGCGTACTCGCCGCTCAGGTTGGTGGCCAGCTCCACGTACGCGCCCCTGGTGCGTTTTTCCAGCAGGTAGAGGTTCGGGTCGCCATCCGCAATGGCCTGGATCTCGCCCTTGTCGACTGCGACGCCCAGCAGGTCGGCCGGGTACTGGCGCCAGGTAACGTCCTTGTCCGGGTCGATGCCGTTCTTGGCCAGCAGGATGGTGAAGAAATGCTTGCCCGGCGCGGCAAGGTCGCTCACGCCCACGGTCTTGCCCTTGAGCGCCTGCAGGCTGGTCACGCCCGCCGCCTTGGCGCCCACCAGCCGCACGCAACCGCCGTGCGAGCTACCGATGATCTTCACATCAAAGCCCGCCTCCAGCGGCTTGAGCCAGCGGTGGATCATCCCCACCGCCGCATCGGCCTTGCCGGTCGCGATGGATTCCAGCAACTGGTCGGTCGAACCACTGTAGTTGATCAGGTCAACCTGCAGGCCGTTCTTCTCGAAAAAGCCGCGCTCCTGCGCCACCACAATCGGTGTCAGGCAAAACGCGTTCTGGTTCCACGCAAACGTCAGCTTGCGCGGCTGCGAGTATGCCTTGCGGCCGAGGATCAACGCTGGTGTGGCCAGTGCCGTGGCGGCCACTGCATGCAGTACCTTGCGGCGTGTATTGCGATGAGATTCGCCCGCTTCTTCTTCGCTCATTGAATGCTCCCCGTGATGATGTTTTCTGTTCAGTCCAGAACGTCTGGCTCGGCAGCGACGAGGCCCGCATAGAGGCTCTCGAAGGCATGCAGCGCGCCCTCCGGCCCACCGACCTGGCTATGGGTATGGCGCGCCGTGGCGGCATCAATGGGCTGCGGTGTACCCGCGGCTTCAGCCAGCAGTTGCGTGTGCGCAGCGTTGTCCAGCGCGATGTACCACCATGCCGCCGCTTCCACGGTCGGCCCGGTGGTGAGGATGCCGTGGTTCTTCAGAATCACGCCTTTGCGCGTGCCGCCGTCTGGTTTGGTCAGCGCGCGTGCAATACGGCCGCCCTCGCTGGCGTCGACCACCATGCCGGTGAAGTCGTCGAATAGCGCGTGGTCTTCGTAAAACGAGCACGCGTCCTGCGTGAGCGGATCAAGCGGCCGGCCCAGCGTCGACCACGCTTTGCCATACGTCGAATGCGTATGCGCGGCGGCTACGACATGCGGATGCGCTTCGTGAATCGCCGCGTGAATCGCAAACGCCGCCTTGTTGAGCGGCCGATTGCCGATGACCGTCTCGCCGCGCGCATTGACGAGCAGCAGGTCCGACACCTTGATGCGCGAAAAATGCACGCCCAATGGATTGACCCAGAAGTGGTCCGTCAACTCCGGATCGCGCGCGGTGATGTGGCCTGCCAACCCAAGGTCAAAGCCATGCCGCGCGAAGATGCGAAAGGCTCCGGCTAGTCGCTCTTGCCGATGGCGCCGCTCCGCCTCGATCGTGGACCGCGCGGGTGGCGGATCAAACCAGAACTTCTGCTGTGGCGTGGGGTTCAGCTTGAGCGTGGCCGATGCCGGGCGCTCGATAGAGAGAACGGCGCTCATACCCGTGCCTCACGCGGCCTTGCGTTGCGCATCACGCTGCGCAACCAGCTCGCGCACACGCGGGATGAGCGTGCGGCCGTAGTCCACCACATCCTCCAGGGGATCAAAGCCACGGATCAGGAAGGTGGTGACGCCCAGGTCGTAGTAGTCGAGCAGCGCGTCAGCTACCTGGTCCGGCGTGCCGACCAATGCGGTGGAGTTGGAGCGGCCACCCGTCTCTTTGGCGATGGCCGTCCACAAACGTTTGTCGACGCGATCGCCTTGCTCTGCCGCAGCCAGCAGGCGGCGTGCGCCCTCGCTCTGCTGCGGACCACCTCGGCTATAACCCTGCTGCACGCGCAGCGCGCGGGTGCGTTCGAGGATGCTGTCTGCGCGCGCCCATGCAGCCGCTTCCGTTTCCGCCAGGATCGGCCGGAACGACACAGAGAAGCGGATGCTGCGCCCATGCTTGGCCGCTTCCGCACGCACGCGTGTGGTCAGGTCGCGCACCTGATCGAGCGATTCTCCCCACAACGCATACACATCGGCGTGTTTTCCCGCCACCTCGATGGCCACGTCGGATGCACCACCAAAGTAGATCGGCACGTGCGGTTTCTGCGCGGGCTTCACTTCCGAGAAACCCTGCTCGAAGCGATAGAACGCGCCTTCATGGTCGAACGGTTTCGGCTCCGTCCAGATGCGGCGCAGGATGCTCAGGTATTCATCGGTGCGTGCGTAGCGTTGGTCGTGATCGAGGTAATCGCCATCGCGGCGCTGCTCGCTGTCGGAGCCGCCCGAGATGAAGTGCACGCCCAGACGGCCACCGGTGAACTGATCCAGCGTGGCGATCTGGCGCGCCGCCAGCGTCGGGTTGGTAAAGCCCGGCCGATGCGCGAGCATGAAGTGGATGCGCTCCGTCAGCGCCGCTGCGTACGAGATCGTGAGCGTGGCCGATGGCCCCGTCGAATGGTGCGGAACCAGAATGCGATCAAAGCCGGCCTGCTCGTGCGCCTGCGCAAAGGCACGCACGTAGTCACGGTCGATCACTGGCCCGTTGGGATCCGCCGGATGGATTTCCGACTGTTTCTGGCTCTGGATCATGCCGATGAAATCGACGCTCATAGCGCTCGCTCCGCATATCGTTAGAAGGCCGGCGAGCGTGGCAATGCTGCGCCGCACCCCGCCGTGAATGGGAATGAAGTTACGTCACGGCCAGCCTTGCACTAACGAATAATTTCAACGCTGCATATTCGGCATAGGTCGTTCGCCGCGCGTGGCAAGGCAGATACGCTGTGCGGCAATGTCACTTGCTTCGTGCATCCACTGTCATGTCCGCTGTGATGTCTTCTATGCCCTTGCATCGCTTGCCTACCCCGCCCGAGCGGCTTGCGGAGGTGCTGGCCGAAATCACGCCGCAACTCGCCGCCTCGGCCGCTGCGCATGATCTGCATGGCACGTTTCCACACGAGAACTTCGCGTTGCTGCACGCATCCGGCCTGATCGCGCAAGTCATTCCGCAAGCGCATGGCGGTGGTGGTGCTGACTTGAAGACCGCACGGCAGATCATTGCCGCCATCGCGCATGCCGACCCCGCCACCGCGCTCGTGCTGACGATGACGTACCTGCAGCACCGCGCCATCGGTCGGGCCGACACGCGCTGGCCTGCGCACGTGCGCCAGCACGTGTTTGCGACCGCGTTGAACGAAGGCGCGCTGATCAATGCGCTACGCGTCGAGCCCGATCTCGGCACGCCGGCACGCGGCGGCCTGCCCGCCACAGTTGCCACCCGCGTGGGCAACACATGGCGCATGCGGGGCCGCAAGCTCTACAGCACCGGCTGCCCCGCGCTGCGCTGGCTGTCCGTGTGGGGGCGCACCGACGAGGCCGAACCACGTGTCGGCATCTTCCTCGTGCCGCGCCCATCGGTGGATACGCCTGGCATCCGCATTGAACAGACGTGGGATCACCTCGGCCTGCGCGCTTCAGGCAGCCACGATGTGGTGCTGGAAGACGTGGAGATTCCGCTGGACCACGCAGTCGACATTCGCCCTCCCGCAGACTGGGCTGCCCATGGCGCTGCGCAAGCCGATACGGGCGCACACCTCGATCAGCAAGCATGGATGAACGTGCTGCTCGGCAGCCTGTACGACGCCGTGGCGCAAGCCGCACGCGACTGGCTCACGCAGTTCCTGCGCACGCGCGCGCCGGCCAACCTCGGCGGGCCGCTGGCGACGCTGCCGCGCATGCAGGAAGCCGTGGGCGAGATTGCGGCTGCACTGCGAACCAATCGCGTGCTGCTGGACCACGCGGCCGAGGTGGCCGACGCTGGCGCGCCGTTGTCCCTGACGGACAGCGGCTTGCTCAAGTACACCGTCACCACCAACGCCATCCGCGCAGTGGAACTCGCTCTGCAGCTCTCGGGCAACCACGGCCTGTCGCGCCACAACCCGCTGGAGCGGCATTACCGGGACGTGCTCTGCAGCCGCATCCACACGCCACAGAACGACGCCATCCTGCTGGCCGCAGGCCGCACTGCGCTCGGGGTTTAGGTAGACGCCTCGCCCCGAGTCCCGCAAGATGCACAAGGACCCCACACCTGGAACCTGCCGATGAGCACGTCCGCACTCACCACTGTTTCCGCAGCGACACCCGCGCAAACGCAATCCATTGCGCCGCTGCGTGATTTCGTGATCGCGCTGTCGCGCCTGCTGGACCAGCAACCGTCCGAAGCCGACATCCTCTCGCGTGCCGGTGTTCTGCTAGGCGCACTCGTCGCGCGCGATGATTGGCTGCCCGCCGAATATGCGCAGCCGCACCCCGAGCACTTCCAGCAGTTCCTGCTGCATGCCGATTCCGGCGAGCGCTTCTCCATCGTCAGCTTCGTCTGGGGCCCGGGGCAACGCACGCCGATCCACGACCACACCACCTGGGGCTTGATCGGCATGCTGCGCGGCGCGGAATACTCCCAGCCGTTCAAGCTCGATGCACAGGGCCGTGCCGTGCGCGACGGTGCCGCCACCCGCCTGGAGCCCGGCGAGGTAGAGTGCGTTTCCCCGCGCGTGGGTGACATCCACCGCGTGCACAACGCGTTCGCCGATCGCACCTCGATCAGCATCCACGTGTACGGCGGCAACATCGGCGGCATCCACCGCTCGATCTATATGGAAGACGGTGAGCGCAAGCCGTTCGTTTCCGGTTATTCGAACACCCACCTGCCCAACCTCTGGGATCGCTCCAAGGACACGCCCGCATCATGAGCACTGCGACCGACACACGCGAAGCCACTCAATCGCCGGCGGCTGCGCCGCTGGCCGAAACGCATGTCCCCACGCTGTCGTATGCCGACGTGCGCGCCACGCTGCTCGCCCGCAAGGAGATCGCGCTGGTCGACGTGCGTGAAGAAGACCCGTATGCACAGTCGCATCCGCTGTGGGCCGCCAATCTGCCGCTCTCGCGGCTGGAGCTGGAAGCGTGGTCGCGCATTCCGCGCCGCGATACGTTGATCGTGCTATACGGCGTGCACGATGGTGCGGACCTCGCCCCGCGCGCAGCAGCCAAGTTGACGGAACTCGGCTACACGCGCGTGTACTTGCTCGAAGGCGGCCTGGACGGCTGGCGCGCAGCGGGCGGCGAGGTGTTCCAGGACGTGAACGTGCCCAGCAAGGCCTTCGGCGAATACGTAGAGGCACAGCGCCACACGCCATCGTTCAGCGCACAGGAGGTCAAGGCGCTGCTGGATGCAAAACGCGATGTGGTCATCGTCGATGCACGACGGTATGACGAGTTCCAGACCATGAGCATCCCCACCGCGACGAGCGTGCCCGGTGCCGAGCTGGTGTTGCGCATCCGCGAGCTGGCGCCGGACCCGAGCACGCAAGTCATCGTCAATTGCGCGGGCCGCACGCGCAGCATCATCGGCACGCAATCGCTTGTGAATGTCGGCATTCCCAACCCGGTGGCGGCGCTGCGCAACGGCACCATCGGCTGGTTGCTGGCCGATCAGGTGCTGGACCACGGCGCTAGCCGCCGGCATCCGCACACGGTCTCTGCCGACACGCGCGCCAAGGCTCAGGCCGACGCGCGCGCCGTCGCCGAGCGCGCCCACGTGCCGCGCATTGCGCTGGCGGATGTCGCCAAACTGGAGGTGCCGGACCGCACGCTCTACAAGCTCGACGTGCGCACACCGGAGGAATACGCCGCCGGCCACCTGCCCGGCTTTGCCAGCGCACCGGGCGGCCAACTCGTGCAAGAGACGGATCACACCGCCGCCGTGCGCGGCGCCCGCATCGTGTTGGCCGATGACGACGGCGTGCGTGCCGACATGACGGCCTCATGGCTCGCCCAGATGGGCTGGGAGGTCTACGTGGTTGACCCGGTAGACCCCAGCGAGCGCAGCGTGACCGGTGCATGGCAGCCGCCCACCGCAGCGTCCCCCAACGTTCGCACGGTCGATGCACGTGCATTGGCTGGCTGGCTCGAAACAGGCAAAACCGGCGAAACGGCGGTCATCGATGTCACACGCAGCGCCAATTACGTAGCGCGGCACATTCCCGGCGCGTGGTTTGCTGTGCGCTCCGACTTGCCTGCCGCCATCCAACGGATCCCGCCTGCACGGCGCTACGTGCTCACCTGCGGCACCAGTCAGCTCGCCCGTTTTGCGGCGGCCGACTTGGCCAAGCTGACGCAGGCCGAGGTGTGGGTGCTCGACGGCGGCAACGCCGCGTGGGTGGCCGCCGGCTTGCCGGTTGAGTCCGGCGAAACGCACCTGGCCTCAGACCGGATCGACCGCTATCGCCGCCCCTATGAGGGCACCACCGCGCCGCGCGCCGCCATGCAGGCGTATCTCGACTGGGAATTCGGCTTGGTGGAGCAGCTCGGGCGCGACGGCACGCACGGGTTCCGCGTGATCTGATTCTGCTGGACGGCCGTGGCGCTATCCGGCTCACTTGCTTGCTAACGCCCCTCACAACGAGCGATAACAAAACTCGTTTTGCGCATCACGCCGCCTTGAGTAGCATCGGGACTTGCTCGCCGAGGTCCCGCTATGTCCCCCTTTATCGCCCTGTGTCTGTTCATCACCTACGTGGTGTGGGGCACGACGTATCTCGCCATCCGCTTTGCGCTGACCGATCTGCCCCCCTTTCTGATGATGGGCTCGCGCTTTCTGGCGGCAGCCGTGCTGCTGGCGCCCGTGGTCATCCTGCGCAAGAGCGAACGCCCAAGCTGGCGGCAGGTCCGCAACTGCGCGCTGATCGGCGGGTTCATGCTGGTGGGCGGCATGGGCATGACGGCGGTGGCCGAGCAAACGATCTCCTCCGGCGCCACCACGGTGATGATCGCCTCAATGCCGGTGTTTGCCACGCTGTGGACGCTGCTGGCGGGCGGCCGCCTGCGCGCGTATGAACTGGGCGCCATTGTGCTCGGAAGCATGGGTGTTGCCGTGCTCCTCCATGGCGCGGAGTTCCAGGCCAGCACCCTCGGCGTGCTGGCGTTGACCACCGCCATTGCCTCGTGGTCGTTCGGCTCGCAACTCTCCAAACGCATCGACATGCCGCGCGGCATGACCGCCTTCGTGCTGGAAATGGCGTTTGGTGGCGTGGCGCTCGTGCTGCTCAGCCTGATCGTCGGCGAAGCCTGGCCGACGCACATCGGCCTGCATTCAGCGCTCGCGTGGGGTTACCTCGTGGTGTTTGGCTCGGCGATTGCCTTTACCGCCTACATGGCACTGGTGGAACGTGTGTCCACCGTCATGGCGACGAGCTATGTGTACGTCAACCCGCCCATCGCCCTGTTGATGGGCGCATGGCTGGCCGACGAAGTGGTGGTACCGCAAACGGTGGGCGCTACCGGCATCATCCTGGCGGCAGTCGTGGTGCTGACGGCTGGTGCGACGCGCGCCGCGCGGCGGGCGAGCGCCTGATCCCTCATCCTGCCAGCGACGCCGCGCTGTCGCCGGCGTCCGCAGCCGCATCGCCGTCGCCTCCGCCCAGCCGCCTCACCCAGGCCATCAGTGGCTCCGCCTGCAACGGCCGCGCAAACAGATAGCCCTGCCCCAGGTCACAGCCCGCCTTGCGCAGCAGCGCCAGTTGTTCGGGGTCTTCCACGCCTTCCGCCACCACCTCCATGTTCAGGCTGTGGGCCATGGCGATGACCGCGCCTGCAATGGCCTCGCCGTCGCCGGGCATGCGCTGTACAAAGCTGCGGTCGATCTTGAGCTTCTGGATCGGGAAGCGCTGCAGATACGCCAGCGACGAATAGCCCGTGCCGAAGTCGTCGATCGACAGGCTGATGCCCGCCGCGTGCAGCGACTCGAGCAGTGCGATGTTGGCTTCAAGGTCTTCCATCAGCACGCTTTCGGTAATCTCAAGTTCCAGCAGGTGCGGCGGCAGGCCGGTCTCATCCAGCACGTCCAGCACGCTCTTTACCAGGCCCGGATCGCGTGCCTGGCGCCCAGACAGGTTGACAGACACGCGCAGCGGGATGTCCACCTCACACATCCACCGTGCGGCTTGCTGGCAGGCGGTACGCAGCACCCATAGCCCCAGCGGCACGATCAGGCCGGTTTCTTCCGCAACGGCAATAAATTCCCCGGGGCCGATCAGACCGATCTCCGGATGGCGCCAGCGCACCAGCGCTTCTACGCCGTGCAGATGCGACGCAGACAACGTGGCGCCGTCCGCCTCCAACGCCTGCAGGCAAACCTGGGGCTGATAAGTCAGCAGCAACTCATCCCGATCGAGCGCGCGGCGCAGGTCTGCCTCCACACGCAGGCGGCGGCGCGCTTGCTGGTCCATCTCGGGCGTAAAGCTGGCGCACGCGTTCTTTCCGTTGTTCTTGGCGTGGTACATCGCCGTATCGGCATTGCGCGTGAGTGCCTGCACATCGCGCGCATCGTGCGGATACAGACTCAACCCCACGCTGGCCGTGACATAGATCTGATGCAGATCCAGCGCAAACGGCGCAGCTAACGCTGCCAGAATCCGCCTGGCGAGGCCATCGGCAAGGCCTGCGGCCTCATCTTCGGCAATCTGCGCGCGCCCCGACAACTCCATGATGATCGCAAACTCGTCGCCGCCGATACGGCACAACACGGCACGCAGGTTGGCTTGCTCGATCACGTCGTTCAAGCGCCGCGCCACCTGGCGTAGCAGGCGATCCCCATTGTTGTGGCCCAGCGTGTCGTTGACGACCTTGAAGTTGTCCAGATCCAGCAGCAACAGGCCCACCGCGCCGGCGTGCCCGGCACGCTTGAGCGACATGTGCAGGCGCTCGTTGAACGCGTGGCGATTCGGCAGCTCCGTCACGGAGTCGATGTGAGCGAGGTAGTCGAGATGGGCTTCGGCCTGCAGCACTGCGCGGCGCATGCGAGCGATGACCAGATACGCGAGCCCCATGGCGCCAATGCCCACCGATACCGTCAGGACGGCATAGCCGAGCAGCTGCATGTACAGCTCGCGCAGGCTCGAGCGGACGACCACGTAGCCAATCACACGGCGCTCGGATTCCACCGGCTCCACAGCTTCAAGCGTGGTCAGCGTCGAGATGTGTTCCTCGCGCAGCATCATGGCGTCCGGGGCCTGCACCGGGGCGGTGTCGCCATGCTGGTAGAGCGCCAGCGGTTTGCGCAGCGCCGTAAACACGCCAGCCGCTCGCAGCGAGGGCGATGCTTCCAGCGCGGCCAGCGTTTCTTCGGCCGCGCGCCGATCATTGAAGAGCAGCGCGGCCACGCTGTTGGCCCCGATGATGCGCGCCTGCACGTGCACGTCGCGCACCAAGGCGGCATGCAGCGCGATGAACTGGAACACGATGAGCAGGAAGCCGGCAATCGTCAGCGCGGCGCCGGCGCCGGCCATGTTGGCCCGCACCACAGAGTGGCCCAGTTGGGGCCGATGCGTCAGCGGCGGCGTCATTGCACGCTCCTTGCCAGGCGCAGCAGCTGCGAGCTGATCTGCAGGCGCGCTTGCCGCGCAGCCACGGCATCGATGTCAAACACCACGCGGTTGTCTTGCAGCGCCAGGGCAATCATGCTCGTCGGGCCGTGCGCGGTCTTAGTGGTGGCGGACACCGTGAGGATAGGCGCGGCGGGGTCGATGCGCATGTTGGCGGAACCATGCCCATCCCATACCAGCACGTGGCAACCGGCCACGCCGCTGTCGTTGACCTTTCGGATTTCGAGCCGGTGTCCGCGCACGGGTTTTCCTGTCAGTTTTTCCAAGGCGGCCTGCAGCGCGGGCTCGGCGGCCACACACAGCACCATGGGCGCATCGGCCCCGATCGCGTCGGCGGGCCAGGTGGTAAACAGCGCAAAGTTGTAGACGAAGGCCGCCTTGACCTGCACCTCGCTGGCTTGCATCTGAGCAAACGTCACGCTCGCGCACAACACGCCCGCCATGACGGCGCCCAGCACCGCACACAGCCGGCGCGGGCGCAGCCGTCGGGCGCGTCGGGTGCATCGGGCAAGGACGTCAAGCGCGCTCATCGGAACGTATAGGTGAACTTCAGGCGGAAGCTGCGGCCGTCCTGCTCGATGGCAGTTGGCACCAGTTCCGGCCCCACCGGCGAAGCGTAGCGACGATCAAACAGGTTGTAGAAGCTGAGCGCCATGTCAAGGTTGGGCGCCAGGCGTGTCGCCAGCAGGGTCAGGTTGGCGATCCAGTAACCGCCCACCGCGCCCGATGTCGTCAACCGGTTGCTGATGTACTGCGCTTCCAGACCTGCACGCACGTTGTCGCGCCACAGCGGGGTGGTCGCATTGAGCTTGAGCATGTGCCGTGGCGAATTGCTGAGTGCCTGGTCGGTGTCGATGTCTTCGGAATGCTGAAAGCTGTAGCTCGTGCGCAGGCGCGTGCCGCCGGGCCAGCGCTGTTCATAGCCCAACTCCACGCCGCGCGTGCGCACGCGTGCCAGGTTGCTGAAAAACAGCAGCCCCGTATTCGCGTCTGTGCTCTGGCTGATGAGGTTGGACACGTTGCTCTGGAAGAGCGACAGCGTGGCCTTGCCACCCGCACTGACCTGCTGTTCCAGCAGGGCTTCGTAGGTGCGGATGCGCTCGGCGGAGAGCTTCTTGTCGAGTTGCTGGCCGCCGGGTGCGCTGGTCTGGTAGTACAGCTCGTAATCGTTGGGCGCGCGATACGCCATGCCGTAGATCGCCTTGAGCGTGGTGGTGGGGGCTGCATGCCACACCAGGCCCACACGTGGGCTCAGGATGCCCGGTTCAAAGCTGGTGTGGTCATAACGCAGGCCGGTGTCCAGCGCCCAATCCGGATGCAGCATGAATTGGTCCTGCACGTAGATACCGACACGGTTGTTGTTGCGGTGATCATCCAGATAGCTCACGTAGGGTGCAACGTCGAAGTTGCGCATCGCATCGCGGTAGTCGCGCTGCAGCTCCGTGCCCACCACGATGGTGTGGCGGTCAATCGCGCGCGTAACGAGCTTCAATTCCGTGCCATACCAGGCGGAATCAAACTGATCCTGGTTTTCCGTGACGGGCGGATAGTCGTAAACATACCGCCCCACCCCGGTATAGCGGCCCCAAAACAGGCGCGCCGTCAAGTCAGTCGTATCGCTCAACGCGTGCTGCCATACCCCATTCACGAACTGGCGTGTGTCGATGGTGCGGGAGCGCGGGTCGCCAAAGAGTTGAGAGTACGCCGCCGTCGGCACCCCTTTTGTGCGATCGGCATAGCCGAACATCAGAGAGAACTCGCCAAAGCTGCCCTTGGCGAACAAGCGCTTGGCGCGGTCGAAATCCATGCCGCGCGCGACGCCATCGCTCACGCCGGGCTGGTTGAACTCGGGTAACGATACATCGCGCCCCGGCGCATCCATCACGCTGGCCGAAAGCAGCCATTCGGCGCCATTCTCGGTGCGGTTTCCCCACGTTACACGCGCATCGCGCGCGCTGGCGCTGCCCGTGGAGCCGCTCACCTGCACACCGCCGATATCGCGCCCGCGCTTGGTGATGATGTTGATCACGCCAAACAGCGCATTCGAGCCGTACACGGCAGAGCCCGCGCCCGGGATGTACTCGACGCGGTCGATCAGGTCGACGTTGATCAGCGCTTCCGTGCCGACGGACGCTTGGTCAAAGATCGAGTCGTTGGTGCGGTAGCCGTCGATCAGCAACAGCAGGCGCGTGTCGTAATCGCCCGGGCGCAGATAGCCGCGTGCGCCCAGCGTCGTGTAGTTGCGGTCGTAGCTGGTATAGAGGCCCGGCAGGCTGCTGAGAAGGTCCGCCAGCGTGCGCCAGCCGTAGGCCTTGATGTCTTCAGCGGTGATGACGTGGACGTTAGCGGGGGCTTCGCTGGCCGCCTGGGCATACTTCGACGCGGCCGTGACCACCTGCACCTGCATGAGCTGCTCGATGGGAAGTTCGGTCAGGTCCGCCAGATCGGTTTCGGCATGCGCCGTAGTGCAGGCCAGCAGACCTGCCAGCGCAAACATTTGCGTTGCGCACTTTCGCGCCAAAAGGCGGCGCGAGAGGCATTGCCACACGCGGGTGGCGGACAACAGCACACAAGCAATGACAGCAGAGGGCAGCATCGGCGAGACCAGCGGAACCGATCACGTCTATCCAGACGTACAACGGGGTTTTCGATCGTTCCGCACTTAAACGGAGCGCTGGCGCCGTTCTGAACCCCTCAGTGAGTGGGGCGATGCAATGTTGTGCCTCTGGGTGGCCTATCGACGGCGTTTGCGCAAACGCTCAATGGCGGCAAGCTGGGCCACGGCCTCGGCTAATTCTGCCTGGGCGCGCGCATAGTCGATCTTGCTATGGCTGTTCTGCATGTGCTCTTCCGCGGCCTTGCGGGCCTGCTGGGCCTTGGCCTCGTCCAAGTCATGCGCGCGTACAGCGGTATCGGCCAGCACAATCACCTGGGCGGGTTGCACGTCGACAAAACCACCGGCAACGAAAAGCAGCACCTCTTCGTCGTTCTCCTGGGTGACGCGCACGGTGCCAGGCCGCATGCGCGTGAGCAAATGGTCATGGCCGGGCAGGATGCCCAACTCGCCTTCCACACCCGGAATGACCACAAACTTGGCACTGCCTTCATACAGCCGCTCTTCTGCCGTGACGACATCGACCTTCAGCACCGGCATGGTGTCTCCTGTGTTGCGCGTATAGGCTCACAAGGTAGCACGATGTGCGCCCGGCGCCCCGCCTGCCGGCCCATTAGTGCGGCCCATAGAGCGGCCGACTCCGCGTGATGACGTTACACGGCAAGCGGAGCAGGCAGGCTAGCCGGCGGCGACCACTGCGGCAGCGCCGTGCCATCGACCAGCGCATCCACATGCCGATGTGCCAGTGCCGGCCCCACGCTCATGCCGATACCGCTGTGCATGAGCGCCACCGCGGTGCGGTCGTCGACACGTGTGATGGAGAATGCGCCACTGCCTGGAACATGACACTTGGCGCCATACACGCCCTGCCAGCGCTCCACCACGCGCAGTTTGCTGCCGAGGGTGTCGCGCGCGAGGTCCAGCAGGATGTTGTCGACCGACTCGGCGTTGAACGGGCGAGCGTCCTGGCTGTAGTCGTGCGAATCGCCGACGATCCAGTCGCCGTACGGCGTGGGGCTGACCAGCAGATGAATGCCGTGGCGTGCCAGCTCAGGGCGTTGATGCTCGATTTGCATGGCGAGCGCCTGGGCAGTCGGTAAGTCAGCAAAGGCACCGTAGTGCGTGCAGGACAGGCCGGTCAGCACGGCATGTTCTAGCTGGAAGCCGTCTTCGGGCGTCACGCGCAGCATCTGCAGGCGACAGACCTGCGGCTGGAGCGGGCGCAGTTGCTCAGCGCACAGCGTTTGGTAGTCATGCCCGCTGCAGACAATCACGCGCTGGGCGTTGCACACGCCTGCTGTCGTATCCAGCCGACCGTCTTCCGCATGGCGCACCAGCGTGCCGAAGTGGAAGCGCACCCCTTGCGTGGCCAGCCACGTTGCCAGCGCCGGAATCGCTTCACGCGAATAGAGCTGCAAATCGTCAAAGCCTTGCAGCGCGGCGCGATGGCGCAAGAAACGTCCGCCGTAGAGGTTGGCCAGATCCGCACTGCGCAGCAGCTTCACGTTGTAGCCGAAGGCCGGTGCACGGGTGGACATGAACTCATCCAGCACGGCCTCTTCTGCCGTATTGCGAGCGAACAGCAGTGCGCCATTTGCCCGCGCGAAAATGCCCGCCTTGTCAGCCCAGTCGAGATACAGCGCACGGCTTTCGCGCGCGAGGTCGAGCATGATGCCCGGCGGCTGCCCCGTCACCAGCATCTGCCCGAAGTTGCGAATGGAGGCGCCGACGGCGGCTTCGCTGCGTTCGAACACCGTCACGCGCAGGCCGCGTTTGACGGCTGCGGCCGCGTGCGCCAAGCCCAGAATGCCAGCGCCGACGATGGCGACGTCGGTGCTGGCATCCAGGCCCCCAGAAGTTGCGGGAGCTTGCATTGGCATCGCTTATTTCTTCTCCGACTTGCCGTCGTAGCGCTTGGTCCACTCGGCGAGGATGCGGTCACGGTTGGCGCTGGCCCACGTGAAGTCGTTCTTGATCAAGCGCTTCTCGTAGTCGGCCGGCAGCAGCGGGTCGGGCTTGGAGAAGCCCGGCGTGGCGACCACGGCAAAGTTCTTTTCGTACAGCGCCATCGCAGCCGGGCTGGCCGAGAAGTCGGCCAGTTTCTTAGCTGCATCCAGATTCTTGGTGCCCTTCATGATGCCGGTGGCTTCCACGTCCCAGCCCAGGCCTTCAGACGGCAGCACGATGTCGATCGGGGCGCCTTCCTTCTTCGATTTCACGGCACGGTATTCGAACGCGATCCCGATCGGGAACTCACCCGAAGCCGCCATCTTGCAAGGCTTGGAGCCCGAGTGCGTGTACTGGCCGATGTTCTGATGCAGCGCATCCATGTACGCCCAGCCCTTCTGCTCGCCCAGCATCTGCAGCCATGCGCTCACGTCCAGATAGCCCGTGCCCGACGACGCCGGGTTCGGCATGACGATCTTGCCGGCGTACACCGGTTTGGTCAGGTCCGCCCACGACGTCGGCTTCGGCAGGTTCTGCTTTTGCGCTTCGATCGTGTTGAAGCAGATGGCGGCGCCCCAGGCGTCCATGCCCACCCAGGCCGGCGGGTTGGCCTTGTCGCGGTACGTGGCACCGATCTTCGACAGATCGGCCGGTGCGTACGGCGTCAGCATGCCTTCCTTATCGAGGATGGCCAGGCTCGATGCGGCCAGGCCCCACACGACGTCGGCGCGCGGGTTGGCCTTCTCGGCCAGTAGCTTAGCGGTGACGACGCCGGTGGAGTCGCGCACCCATTTGATCTCGATGTCCGGATTGGCCTTCTCGAAGGCGTCCTGGTACGCCTTCACTTGGTCAGCTTCCAGCGCCGTGTACACGGTCAGCGTGGTCTTGGCGAAAGCCGACGTGGCAAACGCCATCGTAGCGGCAACAGCCAGCAGGGAAAGACGTGCGGTCATGGTTTCCTCGGTGTGAGTGATGCAGGAGAAAAGACAACAAACAGGACAACAAACTCAAACGCACTGCGGCCGTTCACCACGCGCCAGGCGGCGGTTGATGTCGGCCACGACTTCCGGTAGATCGGCAATCGTGTCGATCTCGTAGTGCGGGCGGCAGGCAGCAAAGCCGGCGGAAATGGCGACGCGATGACGCGCGCGCTCATCGGCAGACAGCGCGGCGTACTGGTCGTACGGCAGGCCCAGCGCGTTACCCGACATCAGCAACGCCACGGTCCACATGCCGGCGCGCCGGCCCTCTTCGATACCGGGCACGGTGTCGTCCACCTTCACGCAGGCGGCCACATCGCCAATGGCGAGATCGACCACGCAGCGCAGTGCCTGCGCAGGCCATGGGCGCGCACGCGGCACCTCATCGCAGGCGACGACGCAGTCGGGCGTGTAACCGGCCTTGGCAGCCAGATCGACCACGCGGTCCATCACCACGCGCGGGTAGCCCGAGCACGTGCCGATCTTCAAGCCGGCGTCGCGCAGCGCGGCGACGGCCTCCAGTGCGCCGGGAATCAACGCGGAATGCGCACCAACCTTCTCGATCTGCAACGGCATGAAGCGGTTGTAGATGGCGGTCACGTCGTCGTCAGTCGGCATGCGGCCGTGCGCTAGCGAGAAGCGCGCGGCAATCGCGCCGTCGTTGCACAGCGTGCGGATGTGGTCCCACTTGCCGAGGCCCATCGGGCCGCGGGCTTCGTCCAGCGTGATGGCGACACCGAATTCGGCAAACGCTTCTACGAAGATCTGCGTGGGCGCGAACGAGCCGAAATCGACCACGGTGCCGGCCCAGTCCAGCACTGCGGCTTCCAAGCGCAGCGGTACGCTGCGGGCAACTGCGGTTTGACGGGGCGTCATTGGGGAGGAGTCACCCATGTTGTGCTTCCTTGCTTGCGATGAATTCAATGAGAGGCCGCGCGCCAGGCCTGCGTGCGGCGCACGATGCCGCGGGTGGCGAGTTCCAGCAGCAGCGATACGACGATCGACGTGACGAGAATGAGCGTGGACATGGCCGCAGCCGGGCCGATGTCACCCGCGTCGTCCATGTTCAGCACGGCCACGGAGGCCAGCACGGTGTCGGGGCTGTAGAGGAAGATCACCGCCGACACGGTCGTCATGGCCGACACGAACAGATAGCGCGCGCACGAGAGCACGGCCGGCAGGCACATCGGCAGCGTCACGCGCCAGTACGTGCGCAGCGCCGACACCTTGAGCGAAGCCGACACGGCTTCAAACACCGGATCCATCTGCCCCAGCGCCGCCACCGACGTGAGGTGGGCCGCTGTGGCGCAATGCATGATCGTGCACAGCACCATCAGCGCCATGCCGCCATACAGGCTGTTCAGCGGATTGGCCGGATGGTTGAAGAAGAACACGTAGCCCAGGCCGAGCACGAGCCCCGGCACCGCCATCGGCAGCAGCACGGCAAAGCGGATGGCGGAGTGCAACCAGGCTGCCGGGCGCGTCTTTTCGACGAGCCATGCGCCGGTGAAGATGAGCGCGGTGCCAAACACGGTGGTGAGCGCGGCCAGCTTCAGGCTGTTGCGGTACGCCAGCCAGCCGCCGCCGTCCATGTTGTCGAAGTCGTAATTGCGCAGCGACAGCTCAAGGTTGTACGGCCACAGCTTGACCAGCGAAGCGCCCACCGCCGTGGCAAGCATCAGCAGGATCCCGCCGACCACCAGGGCGCTCAGTAGCAGGAAGAGCCCATCGCGCACGCGGTCCGGCTGCGGGTGATACGGCTGTGCGCGGCTGGCCAACGCGGCGTGCTGACGACGTTGCACAAGGCGCTCCACGGCAAAGGTGAGCAGCGCCGGCAGCAACAGCATCAAGCCGATGACAGCGCCGCGCGCAAACTGCTGCTGGCCTACCACCGCCTTGTAGGCCTCCACCGCCAGCACCTGGTAGCTGCCGCCCACCACGGTCGGCACACCAAAGTCGGTGGCGACCAGCGTGAAAACCAGCGCGAAGGCACCAAACAGGCCGTAGCGCGCACCCGGCAGCGTGACCGTGCAGAACGTGCGCCACGGGCTCGCCCCCATGGCACGTGCGGCGTCATACAGGCGGCAATCCGCCAGCGTGAGCGTGGCAATCAGCAGCATCAGCGCATACGGAAACGTGTAGAACACCTCCCCCAGCACGATGCCCCAGAAGCCGTAGATGTTGCTGCCGCTCATCCACGCCTTGAACAGGCCCTGATTGCCGAATAGGTAGACCAGCGCAATACCCGGCAGCAGCGACGGCGCAAACAGCGGCAACATCGCCAGCGTGCGCATCGTGCCCCGCAACGGCATGCGCGTGCGCTGTACCGCGTAGGCCAGCGCAAACGCCAGCGGTACGACGATGGCCGCGACCGCGCCCGACACCGCCAGCGTGCGCCCAACCATGTCGAGGAAATTCGGCGCCCCCACCACGTGGGCAACCAGCGCCAGGCCGTGCTCGTCTGTGCTGCGCGCGCTGGCGACCAGGCCCGTGGCCTGCAGCAGCATCATCGCCGTGGGCAGCAGCAAACCGAGGGTCAACAACAGCAGCCAGCCGAGCTTCATGCCGGTCAGCACTGGCCCATCCGTGTGCCAGAACGGCGTGCGCGTCGCTTGAGGGGGCGGTGTGGCCGTGACCACATTGGTCTCGGGCGGGAGCATCGACATGGCCACCTCAGGCATACACGCGTAGGCCATCGCGCTCCAGCGCGATCCACAGCTTGCTGTCGGCAAGCTGGGGGCGCAACGCATTGGATGCCACTTCGGCCACCAGCGGCGCATTGTCCAGACCGTCGATCGACAGCGTCACGCGCGTGCGGCTGCCCAGGTAAATCTGGTCGACCACGCGGGCGAGATGGCGGTTGGGAGCGTCATCGTCCGGATGCAGCGTTACGGCTTCCGGGCGGCAGAACAACCGGCCCTGGGCTGCGGTGCCATCCACAAAGGCGGGGTCGAGCAACAGCGGTTGGCCGGCCAGCGTGGGCGTGCCATCTTCCGCGCGCTCCAGCGGCAGCCAGTTGGCTTGTCCGACAAATCCGGCGACGAAAGCCGTGGCCGGGCGCGAATAGATCTCCGGCGGCGAGCCCGTCTGCTCGATGCGGCCGTTGGACATGACCGCAATGCGATCGGCCATCGCCATGGCCTCGTCCTGGTCGTGCGTGACCATCAGCGTGGTGACGTTCAGCTTGCGCTGCAGGCGGCGCAGCTCCACGCGCAGGTGTTCACGCACCTGGGCGTCCAGCGCCGACATCGGCTCATCCAGCAGCAACAGCGACGGCGCGGGCGCCAGCGCGCGGGCCAGCGCCACACGCTGCTGCTGGCCGCCGGACAACTGCGACGGGTATTTCGCCTCGCTGCCGGCCAGGCCCACCAGCGCGAGCATCTCCGACACCCGTTCGTGCATCCGGGCCCGGTTGCCGTTGCGCGTGTCGAGCCCGTAGGCAACATTCTGCGCAACCGTCAGGTTGGGAAACAGCGCGTAAGACTGGAAGACGATGCCGTAGTCGCGCTCGCGCGGCGCGAGGTTGGAGATATCGCGACCGCCAGCGACGATCTGGCCGCCGTTCTGCGCTTCCAGCCCGGCGATGATGCGCAGCAGGGTCGTCTTGCCGCAGCCCGAGGGCCCAAGCAGGCAGACGAATTCACCCTGCGCCACGTCCAGCGAGACACCGTCGAGCGCGGTGAATGTGGCAGCCCCGGTGCCAAAGCGGCGCGTAACTTGCCGCACAGACAAAAACGGCGTGGCGAAACCCGGCGTCGGGTCAATAGCAGGCTGGGGCATCGGCGGAGGCGGTAGCGAAAACGCTCGCCACTGTAGCCAGCCGACATGTACCGCATGTGGCAGTTACCGCAAAAACGCCAATGTGCGCATTTCCGGATTTGGGTTGCGCGAACTACGCCACCGGGCGCACTTCCCCCAGGAAGGCGGCAATGAGCCGCGCCTCGCGGCGGTCCTGCAGGCAATAGAGGTATTCGCTCAGCTCTGGTGCACCGCCCTCAAACGGCAGCACGCGCAAGTCCGGGTGGCTGGGCACTTCCTGGCGGGCAATCACGCTCACGCCCAGGTTGCGCATGATGGCCTCGCGGATGGATTCACGGCTGCCGATTTCCACGGTGGACGCCGCTGTCACACCCGCCTGCGCCATCATCGTTTCCGTCATGGCGCGGGTGGTGGAGCCCACCTCGCGCACCAGCAGCCGGCATTGCGACAGCGCTGCCACCGGCACCGTCGATTGCGCGGCCAGCGGGTGGCTGCGATGCACCACAAGCACCAGCGGATCACGCGCCAACTCAATCCGCAGAAACCGCGCGTCGTCCACCCGCTGTGACGACGAGGCCACGTCCACCCGGTATTCCTGGAGCGCGTTGAGCATCTGCACGGAGTTACCCGCCTCAATGCTCACGTCGATACCGGGGTGGCTTTTGCAGAAGCGGTCAACGATGTCGAGCACGTAATACGGCGCGGTGGCGCCAATGCGCAGGTGGCCCGCGCCCATGTCGCCGGAATTGCGCAGGAAGAAGTCGATCTCGGTTTCCTGACGCACGAGCTGGTCGACCAGCGGCATCAGCCGCACGCCAGCATCCGACAGCGCCAGCCGGCGCCCGCCGCGGTAGAACAGCTCCACGCCGTAAGCCTCTTCCAGGGCGCGGATCTGCGAAGTCACGGTGGGCTGAGACAAACCGAGCTGCTTGGCGGCCAACGTGATGCTGCCCAGGCGGGCGACCATAAAGAAGGATTTGAGCTGCGCGACGAGCATTGGCGGGTGGCGAATGGAGCACCGGAACGGTGCCATGAGCGCAATGTGCGCAAACGCGGCCCATTCTAGCGGAGCGCTCCGCCCTCACCTTCCATGTGCGCGGGCCGGCTCTCGTCCGTTTTCCGCATCTACATCCTGCCGCTACGACTTTTTCAACCTTTTCGCCAACGCAAATGCTGCGCACCCCCACATCGGGGGGAATTGGGCCCCGCCAGCCCTTTATTTCCACGGATCGAATCCATCACCCCACCGCGAGAATCCGTTCGCGCGCCACAGTCACGAGCCGACCGCGCGCGGGTTTCGGTTTTGCGGATTTGGAGAGAAGTGGATGGAACGCATCAGCAGCAACGTGCGCGGCAAGCGCTCGTGTAAGAAGCAGTGGACCGTCGCAATGATGGTGGCAGCAGCAGGCACGCTGGCAGCCTGTGGTGGTGGCGGTGGCAGCAGCAGTTCGGGGGCGACGCCCGCCGCTACGCAAAGCACAGCGTCCAACATCACCCTGGCGCCGGCATGCAGCGGCAGTGGTTGCGGCGCACTGGGCAATACCTACGCCGGCTCCGGCGTGGGCGTGTGGCAGGCAACGAATACGGGTGGCACAGCCGGCACGGTGAATGTGTCGATCGCCGGGCTCACCGGCCAGAACATCACGCTGGTCTACACCAACCAGGGGGCGACCGCACAGCCGATGCCGTCGGTGTCCCTCTCCCTCCTGTCGAACAGCACCAGCGCATCGGTGGCCAAGCCGGCTGCGGATGTCGCGGGCGACGACGGCGATGCCGCGTTTGATCGCCTGCTGTCCGATTTCAATGCGCACGCACTGGACGGTTATGCCCCGGGCGCCGCGCCAGGCACCCGCGCGCTAAAAACGCAGGGTACGTCCAACGACACGGTCCTGCGTCCGCAATCGGTGCCCAGTGTCGGCGCACAGCGCACATGGAACCACCAGCAGCCGGACGGCACCGCCGTCGTCATCTCGGCAACGCTGCGCCAGCAGGCCACCGCCACGGATGGCCGCATCGTCAACCTGTGGGTGCAAAACACGGAATACGGCAGCAGCAAGATTTCCGACGGCATCATCAACACGCTGGTGAGCAAATTCGCGTCGGGCGGCCAATCGGTGTACTCGCTGGCAACCTCGCTGGTGGGCCAACCATGGGGCAGCTACTCCAGCTCCGCCAGCCTGATCGATCCGAACCAGGCGCTCGATATCGTCGTGCTCAACATCCAACCCGACGGTCAGGCCTATGGCCGCGTGGGCTATTTCTGGGCGCGCAACAACTTCACGACCAGCGCGCAGCCGCTGTCGAACCAGTCGCTGTCGTTGTACGTGGATTCGGAAACCATCTACCTGGGCGGTACGTCGGGCCTGAACACTGTGGTCTCCACGCTCGGCCACGAATTCACGCACATGGCCAACTTCTACCAGCGCGGCGTGCTGCACGGCTCGCAATACATGTATGGCACGTGGCTGGAAGAAATGACGGCCATGACGATGGAAGACGTGCTCTCCAGCCAGATCGACCCGAGCTTCAACAACGTGCGCGACAGCCGCTTCCCGGCCTGGCTCCAAAGCGCCTATGACTGCTCGCTGACGGCGTTCGACCCATCGCTCAGCTCGTCGTGCCCGGGGTATCCGATCTCGGGCAGTCTGGGCGGCTTCCTGCTGCGCCAGTACGGCATTACGTATTACACGAACCTGCTGCAGAACTTCTCGTCCACCGACTCGGCCACGTTGCTGAGCAACGCCATCCAGGCCGCCGGCGGCACGGGCCTCGGCGATGCCGTGGGCCGCTGGGGCACGGCTGCAGCGCTGTTGCCGGTGCCAGGCAGCCCGGCGGGTTTTGCGTATCCGGCGCGCTCGGACAGCGGCTTCTCGATTCTCGCCATCAACGGCCAGAACTACAGCGGCCAGCGTACGATGCCGAGTTCCGTGCCGGCCACGCTGCAAGGCTTCGGCCAGTTCCCGGTCGCGCGCGGCTTCAAGGTCGGCACGTATGCCGAAACGATTACGGTGCCAGCCAATTCCACCGTGTCGATCATCGCTAATTGAGCCCGGCTCACGAAGCATCAAAAAAAAAAGCGCCGCAGGCATTCCACCTGCGGCGCTTTGCTTTGTCACGGCGGCGAGGCGAACTCGCCGCCGCCCGACTGCGTGCTTACATCTGCACGGTGTCGGCCACTTCCTTGAAGTCTTCGATCTGGTCGAAGTTCATGTACTGGTAGATCTTGTCGCCGTTGGCGGTGAGCACGCCCATGTCGGCCATGTACTCTTCCTTAGTCGGGATCTTGCCCAGGCGCGAGCAGATTGCCGCCAGCTCCGCCGAACCCAGATACACATTCGTGTTCTTGCCCAGACGGTTCGGGAAGTTACGCGTCGACGTCGACATGACCGTCGCGCCTTCGCGCACCTGGGCCTGGTTACCCATGCACAGCGAGCAGCCCGGCATTTCGGTACGCGCACCGGCCGTGCCGAACACGCCGTAGTGGCCTTCTTCGGTCAGCTGCTTCTGGTCCATCTTGGTCGGCGGCGCGACCCACAGCTTGACCGGGATGTCGCGCTTGCCTTCCAGCAGCTTCGATGCGGCACGGAAGTGACCGATGTTGGTCATGCACGAGCCGATGAACACTTCGTCGATCTTGGCGCCGGCCACGTCGGACAGCGTCTTCACGTCGTCCGGGTCGTTCGGGCAGGCCACGATCGGCTCGTGGATGTCGGCGAGGTCGATCTCGATGACAGCCGCGTATTCGGCGTCGGCATCCGGCTGCAGCAATTGCGGATCAGCCAGCCACGCTTCCATCGCCTTGATACGGCGCTGCAGGCTGCGTGCATCTTGGTAGCCCTGCGCGATCATCCACTTGAGCAGCGTGATGTTGCTGTTCAGGTATTCGATGATCGGTTCCTTGTTCAGGTGCACCGTGCAACCGGCAGCCGAACGCTCGGCAGACGCATCCGACAGCTCGAACGCTTGCTCAACCTTCAAGTCAGGCAGGCCTTCGATTTCGAGAATGCGGCCCGAGAAGATGTTCTTCTTGCCTTGCTTGGCGACCGTCAGCATGTCTTGCTTGATCGCGTACAGCGGGATCGCGTTGACGAGGTCACGCAGCGTGACGCCCGGCTGCATCTTGCCCTTGAAGCGGACCAGCACCGATTCCGGCATGTCCAGCGGCATCGTGCCGGTGGCGGCCGCGAAGGCGACCAGGCCCGAGCCGGCCGGGAAGCTGATGCCGATCGGGAAGCGCGTGTGCGAATCGCCGCCGGTGCCGACGGTGTCGGGCAGCAGCATGCGGTTCAGCCACGAGTGGATCACGCCGTCGCCCGGGCGCAGTGCGATACCGCCGCGCGTGCTGATGAAGTTCGGCAGGGTCTGGTGCGTCTTCACGTCCACCGGCTTCGGATACGCGGCGGTGTGGCAGAACGACTGCATCACGAGATCGGCCGAGAAGCCGAGGCACGCGAGGTCCTTCAGTTCATCGCGGGTCATCGGGCCGGTGGTGTCCTGCGAGCCGACCGAGGTCATCTTCGGTTCGCAGTACGTGCCCGGGCGCACGCCCTGGCCTTCTGGCAGACCGCAGGCGCGGCCGACCATCTTCTGTGCCAGCGAGAAGCCCTTGCCGCTGTTGGCCGGCTGGTGCGGCAGGCGGAACAGCGTCGACGGGGCCAGGCCCAGCGCTTCACGCGCCTTCGCGGTCAGGCCGCGGCCGATGATCAGCGGAATGCGGCCGCCGGCGCGCACTTCGTCGAACAGCACGTCGGACTTGACCTGGAATTCGGCGATGACCTTGCCGTCCTTCAGCGCCTTGCCTTCGTACGGGCGCAGTTCGACCACGTCGCCCATGTTCATCTGCGACACGTCGAGCTCGATCGGCAGCGCGCCGGCGTCTTCCATCGTGTTGTAGAAGATCGGGGCAATCTTGCCGCCGAGGCACACGCCGCCGAAACGCTTGTTCGGCACAAACGGGATGTCTTCGCCCGTGAACCACAGCACCGAGTTGGTGGCCGACTTGCGCGAGGAGCCGGTGCCGACCACGTCACCCACGTAGGCGACCAGGTGACCCTTTTCTTTCAGCGATTCGATGAACTTGACCGGGCCGCGCTTGCCGTCTTCTTCCGGTGTGATGCCGGGGCGCGCGTTCTTCAGCATCGCCAGCGCGTGCATCGGGATGTCCGGGCGCGTGGTGGCGTCCGGCGCCGGCGACAGGTCATCGGTGTTGGTTTCGCCCGTCACCTTGAACACGGTGATGGTCAGGCTTTGCGGCACTTCCGGACGGCTCGTGAACCATTCGGCATCGGCCCAGCTTTGCAGCACGGCCTTCGCGTGCGCGTTGCCCTTGTCGGCCAGTTCCTTGACATCGTGGAACTGGTCGAACATCAGCAGGGTTTTCTTCAGCGCTTCGGCAGCGGTGGCGCCAACTTCAGCATCCGACAGCAGCTCGATCAGCGGCTGGATGTTATAGCCGCCCAGCATCGTGCCAAGCAGTTCGGTAGCGTGGGCACGCGAGATCAGCGGGCAGGCGGTTTCGCCCTTGGCCACGGCGGCCAGGAAGCCGGCCTTCACGCGGGCGGCTTCGTCGACGCCGGCGGGCACGCGGTGGGTGATCAGGTCGACCAGGGTCTGCTCTTCGCCAACGGGCGGGTTGGTCAGCAGTTCGACCAGTTCGGCGGTCTGTTGAGCCGTCAGCGGCAACGGGGGAATACCGAGCGCGGCGCGAGCGGCCACGTGAGCGCGATAGTTTTCAAGCATGGAAGACCTGCTGAGATGACGTTACTGGGGAAGGCTTTCTGGTTTCTGGCACCCCGAGGCGGCCCCGGGCGCTGCGTGGGCGCGATTTTAATCGCAATGCCCACACAACGTCAAATGTCTTATATCTTATATAAGACCCACCCTCGGATAGCCCTCCGCCAGGCCTGCCCCAGCGGCCCCGCCGTCACTCAATCGTCAAAGGTCCCCTGATATTCCGAGGCAGCATCCGAGCGCGTATTCAGCTCGAACATGACCCCGCCCGGCGCACGGCAGAAGAACCGCGACCCGCGGCCGTTGTTGAATACGTCGGTTTCCATCTTGACGCCCTCTGCCTGGAAACGCGTATGGAGTTCCCGCACGGCGTCCAGGCTCGGCAGTTCGAAGCCGACGTGGAAATTCCGGGGCCAGTCCGGCGCCTCGCCATTGACATGGTCGATCACGACATCGAAACCGGCGCGCTTGAGAATGCAAGACTTCTCCCACATTCCGGCGAGCGTGAAACCCAGGTGACGCTCGAAGAATTGGGCCGTTGCGAGGGCGTCGGCCGAAGGAAAGCTCAGGTGATTGAGCTTCATGCGTTGAATGATGGCTGTCATCGTCGTTCTCTGTTGGTGGCGGTGGCCCGATGCCGTAACCGCCTGACGACGTCAGAATATTGGCCGAAGCCCACACCCAACAACTCGCATCGCGCCAGGCCGCGTGTTGTCCGCAAACCCGCGCCACAGCTCGGTTTGGAGCGTGACGATGGCTACGCCAATCTCGCTTACTCGCATTGCTGGCGGCCAAGCGCGCATTCAGCGTTGGCGCGTTCTGGCCAGATAGCCGAACACGGCGGCGCCGACGCGGCGTTCCAGATCGTCGATATCGCGTTCGCCGCGCTCTCCTGCCGCGTCGACCATGCCGCGGATCATGGCGAACAGGTCATCCGCAGCCACTTGCGGTTGCGGATGCCGAGGCGCTGCACGCCGGATGATCGCGCCGACGAGCGCCGCCAGGCCAGCGTCATCCGCCTCTTCACGCAAGATGGGACGGCGCCCCTCTTCCATGTCGAGCAGTTTGGCCAGCACCGGGCGCTGCAACTGTTGCCGTACCGACGCCTGCAGCAACGCCGCCAACGCCGCCTTGCCGCTACGCATGGCCAGCGCCGTAGCGATGTCTTCTTTGAACCGCGCCTTCTCACGCCGGATGAGGGCCGCTGTGAGCGCATCCTTACCGGGGAAATATTGATAAAGCGAACCGATGCTGACACCTGCGCGCTGAGCCACCGCGTTGGTGTTGAACCCGTCAAACCCGTCCATCTCCAGAACCTGCGCTGCCGCCTCGATGATGACAGCCACTGTTTCCTCGGAACGAGACTGGCTGGGCGCCTTTCTGGGCCGCAGTGCCGTATGTGGCGACCTCGATCTCATGCGAGAGAAACACGACCGGGTGAGGCAACTGCGTACGCAGTCGGCAGTTTTCGGCAGTCATTCAATCGGCGCACACCTTGCTCCAGTCGGGGTTCAAATCGATACGGCATAATTTTGAACAAATTTCGAACGCCCCGCACCGCTATGCCATACGTCGTCACCCAATCCTGCATCCAGTGTAAGTACACCGACTGCGTGGCCGTCTGCCCGATGGACTGCTTCCACGCCGGGCCCAACTTCCTTGTCATCGACCCGGATGAATGCATCGACTGCTCGATCTGCGTGCCAGAATGTCCAGTGGGCGCGATCTATCCGGCGGCAGAGGTGCCGGCAGATCAGCAGGATTTCATCGCATTGAACGCACAACTCTCACGCCGCGCCGATTGGCCGCGCTTGACGAACGTCGAGCCGCCACTGCCCGACCACGCGCACTGGGCGCAGGTCCAGGACAAGCGCGACGCTTTGATCCTCAGCACCGAATAATTTTCAACGCGCCTCCTGCATACGGAATCTCCTCATGACTGAACGCCTCCTGCTCAGCATCGACGCTGGTGTCGCTGAAGTCCGGCTCAATCGGCCGGACAAGATGAATGCCATCGACCCAGCCATGTTCGAGGCGCTCGTCGCCACGGGCACGCGGTTGATGCATGAGCCGGACCTGCGCGCTGTGGTGCTGTCTGGTGAGGGCCGCGCCTTCTGCGCGGGGCTCGACATGGCCAGCATGGCGAGCCTGGGCAACGACGCAGGAGCGGGCATTGCTGACGGCCGCCTCGCCCAGCGCACGCATGGCGTAGCCAATCTGCCGCAGTACGCTTGCACCATCTGGCGTGATCTGCCGGTACCTGTGCTGGCAGCCGTGCATGGCGTCGCCTACGGTGGTGGCCTGCAGATTGCCCTGGGCGCGGATGTGCGCTACGTGCGCGCTGACACGCGGCTGTCCGTGATGGAGATCAAGTGGGGCCTGGTGCCCGACATGGGCGGCATGGCACTCGCGCGCGGGCTGGTACGGCCAGACCAACTGCGGGCGCTGATCTACAGCGGCCGCGTCGTCAACGGCGAAGAAGCCTGCACCCTAGGCTTGGCCACGCAGGTGGTGGACGACCCCCGTGCGGCGGCACTGGCGGCAGCGCGCGAGATCGCACAAAAGAGCCCCGACGCCATGCGCGCCGCCAAACGCCTGATGCGTGTGACGGAAGACGGCGACACCACCGCCATTCTGCTGGCGGAATCGGTCGAGCAGGATCGCTTGATCGGGGGCGCAAACCAGCGTGAGGCGGTGATCGCAGTGATGGAGAATCGCGCACCGGTCTTTCAACCGGCCGCAACAGACAGATAAGCGCAAGCAACGCACTCAGGCGGCAATGTGCTTGCCAGCCAATGCCGCCCGCATCGCCTGTGAGCGACTCACCACCTCATCGCGTAGCGATACACGCAGGCCCATCGCAAACGCCGTCTCGGCCACAAGAAACAGCGGGCCAATCACCAGCCCGACCAGATCATCCACAAACGCCGGTTTGCGCCCCTCGTAATAGTGGCCGACAAACTGGATGATCCAGCCGATCACGAACAGGCCGAGGCCAGCCGACAGCCACGCCGCCGTTGAGTGCGCCGCCACATGGCCGCCCACCCACACGCATACGCCGATCAGCGCAAACATCACCATGCCGAACGCTGCATCCAGGCGCAGGTAGAACACCGTCACCGCCGCCAGCAGGATGAGCGCGGGCGTTACCGCCACACCGCCCACGTCCGCCAGCACAGGCCGCGACAGCAAGATCGCCACCGCCAGCACAATGGCCGGAATGCCAACGAAATGCGTGGCGATATTGCGGCCATCCTGGTGGTAGGCGGCGTAGTTGGAGAGGTGGTCCGACAGGGTGCGCATGGTGGGCTCCAATTTTGTGCGTTTGCAGCATGGACGCTGCCGTTTTCCGCTCGTTATGATCCTTTCATCGTAGTCAGTGGCTCGCACTGTGCTCTGTCGCATAGCCGACAAATTGGCCGCCCGAGGCCACCTCTGCGCCCCAGCAACGCCGGCAACGCTCCATGGCTCACCCTGTTCCGTCATCCGCCGCATCCGACGTCTCGTCATACCGCGAACGCCTGCATGCCAGCAGCTGGTTTGGCATGCTGGAAACACCATTGCAAGACGCGTTGATCGCCATTGCCACCGTCCGCCGACTGCGTGCCGGCGACGTGCTGTTCCGGCGCGGCGCCCCGCCGGATGGTCTGTACTGCGTGGTGGAAGGCACGATCTGCATTGGCGCCACCAGCGCGGACGGCCGCGAAGCCTTGCTGGCTGTGCTGGAGCCCGTCAATTGGTTCGGCGAGATCGGCGTATTCGACCGCCAGCCGCGCACGCACGACGCCCGCGCAGATGCCAGCACAACCCTGCTGCACATGCCGCAAGCCGCCCTCGTTGCCTTGCTGGATGCCAACCCGGCGTTGTTGCACGCTTTCGCCCTACTGCTCACCCACAAGCTGCGCCTGACCTTCACCGTGCTGGAAGAAACCGCCCTGCTGCCAGCCCCCGTACGCGTGGCCCGGCGCCTGCTACTCATGGCCGAAGGCTATGGCGACCTGCGCTTGGGCACCCGCCGTGTGCTGCGCGTGCCGCAGGAGCAGTTGGCGCAGTTGCTGGCACTGTCGCGCCAAACCGTCAACCAAGTGCTGAAAGACTTGCAGGCGCGCGGCCTCCTCAAACTGGCCTATGGGGAAATCGAACTACTGGATGTTGACGGCCTGCAAGCACTCGCACATGCCACCGGCCGGGGGTGAAATTTCATCCAATACCCCTACATGCGGTGCGATAGGACAAATCCTATAATGTGTTCCCACTCGCACATTCGCCCTTCGCATGGTGCGGACACGGCGATGCGAGTCTTTCTCCAAGAGATCCATCATGCCCCGCCAGACCCCTATCGAGCGCTATCGCAACATCGGCATCTCGGCGCACATCGACGCCGGCAAAACCACCACGACCGAGCGCATCCTGTTCTACACCGGGGTCAATCACAAAATTGGCGAGGTGCATGACGGCGCGGCCACGATGGACTGGATGGAGCAGGAGCAGGAGCGCGGCATCACCATCACGTCGGCGGCCACGCACTGCATGTGGCGCGGCATGGCCGGTAACTACCCCGAGCACCGCATCAACATCATCGACACCCCGGGCCACGTCGACTTCACCATCGAGGTGGAACGCTCCATGCGCGTGCTCGACGGAGCCTGCATGGTCTATGACTCGGTGGGCGGCGTGCAGCCGCAGTCGGAAACGGTCTGGCGCCAAGCCAACAAATACAAGGTGCCGCGCATCGCATTCGTCAACAAGATGGACCGTATCGGCGCGGATTTCTTCCGCGTTGTGCACCAGATACGCGAGCGCCTGAAGGGCAACCCGGTGCCGATCCAGATTCCCGTGGGCGCGGAAGACGGTTTCCGCGGCGTGGTCGACCTCGTCAAGATGAAAGAGATCCTGTGGGACGATGCCTCGCAGGGGGTGAAGTTCGAATACACCGACATCGACCCTGCGCTGCTCGAAACGGCGCAGGCATGGCGCGAAAAGATGGTCGAAGCCGCAGCAGAAGCCGACGAGGAGCTGATGGACAAGTACCTTGAGGAAGGCGGACTGACCGAGGCTGAGATCAAACGCGGCCTGCGCAAACGCACCATTGCGGGTGAAATCCAGCCGATGCTGTGCGGCTCCGCGTTCAAGAACAAGGGCGTGCAGGCGATGCTGGATGCAGTGGTCGACTACCTGCCCTCGCCGGTCGACATTCCCGCCATTGAAGGCCACGGCGAGAAGGACGAGCCGCTGGAGCGCCACCCGAGCGACAGCGAGCCGTTCTCCGCGCTCGCCTTCAAGATCATGACCGACCCGTTCGTCGGCCAACTCGCGTTCTTCCGCGTGTACTCGGGCAAGATCAACTCGGGCGACACGGTCTACAACTCGGTCAAGCAGAAGAAGGAGCGCCTGGGCCGCATCCTGCAGATGCACGCCAACCAGCGTGAAGAGATCAAGGAAGTGCTGGCCGGCGACATCGCCGCTGCCGTGGGCCTGAAGGACGTGACAACCGGAGAGACGTTGTGCGATCCCGAGCACGTGATCGTGCTCGAGCGCATGGAATTCCCCGAGCCCGTCATCAGCCAGGCCGTGGAGCCCAAGACCAAGGCGGACCAGGAAAAGATGGGTATTGCGCTCAACCGCCTAGCGCAGGAAGACCCGTCGTTCCGCGTGAAGACCGATGAGGAGTCCGGCCAGACCATCATCTCGGGCATGGGCGAGCTGCACTTGGAAATCCTGGTCGACCGCATGAAGCGCGAGTTTGGCGTGGAAGCCACAGTCGGCAAGCCGCAGGTGGCCTACCGCGAAACCATCAAGAAAGCCGCCGAAGACGTCGAAGGCAAGTTCGTCAAGCAATCGGGCGGGCGCGGCCAGTACGGCCATGCGGTCATCACGCTGGAGCCGAACGAGGGCAAGGGCTACGAGTTCATCGACGAGATCAAGGGCGGCGTGATCCCGCGCGAGTTCATCCCGGCGGTGGACAAAGGCATCCGCGACACGCTCAACACGGGTGTGCTGGCCGGCTATCCGGTGGTGGATGTGAAGGTGCGCCTGACCTTCGGCTCGTACCACGACGTGGACTCGAACGAAAACGCGTTCCGCATGGCCGGCTCGATGGCCTTCAAGGATGCAATGCGCAAGGCCGGCCCCATCCTGCTCGAACCGATGATGGCCGTGGAGGTGGAAACGCCCGAAGACTACATGGGCAACGTAATGGGGGACCTCTCTTCCCGGCGCGGCATGGTGCAGGGCACGGAAGACATTGCGGGCGGTGGCGGCAAGATCGTCAAGGCCGAGGTGCCGCTGGCCGAGATGTTTGGGTACTCCACCGCGCTGCGCTCCGCCACGCAAGGCCGCGCGACGTACACGATGGAGTTCAAGCATTACGCGGAAGCGCCGCGCAATGTGTCCGAAGCGGTGATCTCGGCCAAGAAGGTCTGATTGGGCGGATTGGACGGATTGGGCGCTCTGCCCGTCAATGCAATGCGGCCACCTTCGGGTGGCCGTTTTTGTTTAGCGCAGCCACACCAGCCACGCATACACCGCGCCGGCAGCCACGGCCAGGAACGGCATCGAGTACGCGTGAAATACCCACCAGGCACGCCGGTCGCCCAGCATGCGCAACGCAATCAGGTTGGCCAAGGAACCGATCAGCGTGCCAAAGCCGCCCACGCTCACGGCAAAGGCAATGATCGGCCAGTCGTGCGAGTACTCAGCCAGCAAAATCGCCGCCGGCACGTTGCTGATGAACTGCGACACGCCAATGCCCGCCCAGTACAGGTGCATCGGATTGCTCAGTGCCAGCGCATCCAGCGCCTGCCGCACGACACCAAGCTGCGCCACCAGCCGCAGATCGATGAACATCAGTACGAACACCAGTAACAAGCCCCAATCCACGCGCGCCAGCACATAGCGTGCGCCGACGAGGTACAGCACGATCAACCCCGCTGCGGCCGCCAGCGGGTGCCCCAGATCGGTCAGCACCAGAAACGGCACGTACAGCACCAGCGCGGGCAACAGCAGGCGCTTGTGCAGTTCCACGTCGTCTGCCTCGGCATGCAGGTGAATTTCGTGCGACGAAAACGCCAGCCACGTCAGCGCCAGCAGCAAAGCCATCAGCAGCACCACCATCGGCGCCATCTGCCAGACAAACGCGCCAAACGACAGGCCCGATTGGTGCCACAGGAAGAGGTTCTGCGGGTTGCCGATCGGCGTGAGCGCGGAACCGGCATTGACTGCCAGCGTCTCGAATATCACCAGCCGCGACACGGGCAGCTTCGCCACCTCTCGCAGGCTCACGGTCAGTGGCACGATCACGAACAGCGCCACATCGTTGGTCAGCACGGTCGAGAGCACCGCCGAAGCGGCAACCAGACTGAGCGCCAGCACACGCTGGCTGCTGACCGCATCAACGAGGCGCCTACCGAGCAGTTGCAGCATCCCGCTGGCTTCGACCGCCTTGGTGAGTATCAGCAACCCGGCCAACGCGGCGATGGTGTGCCAATCCACCAGGCTCGGATACTCGGGAATTCGCCGCGGCGCCACGAGCGTGAGCGCGCCGCAAATCGCCAGCAGCGCCCAGAAAAAAAAGTCCTGCTTGAGGTTGTGCCAGAACGGCGGGTAGGAATGCGCGGCAGACGCGGAAGAAGAAGGCGACACGGCCTCTGCCGTGCGCGAGCGAGGCGGATCGCCGTGCATAGAGACAAAAAAGGAAACGTTGGCGCAGACGCGCACAAACCGACCGGGCGCAGTTTGCCCGGCGGATTGTACGTGCGCCGGCCTCAGGCGCTCAATCGCAGACCGGGCACGCCTGCTGGACGCGCCCGATCAAAACCCGGCGACTTGGCTCAGGATTCGCGCGAGCCAGAACCCGAACCGGGGCGGTCCGAACCACCACCTGACGTGCCGCCCGCACCGGGCCGGTCAGACGTGGCCGTGCGCGAACGGTCTTCGGTGCTGCCGGCATGCGGCGCGCCCTGTTGGCCCGCTTGGCTATGCGAAGCGCCCGGGTGATAGGCCGACTGCGGATGGCGCTCCGGGCCGCGATACTGGCCCGCCAGCCCATGACCGCCGGTCGATCCGCCCATCGAACCCGCTTGGCTGACGTCCGGGCTGCCAGCATTGCCAGGCAAGGGCTGGGTCGGGTGGCTGGCGATCACGCGTTCGATCTCGGCAATGGCCTCGCGCGGGGCCAGCACCACTTCCAGGCCCAGCGCGCCGGCCACGGCCATCAGCGTCGACAGGCGCGGGTCAGCACGACCGGATTCCGCGCGCAAATACGCCTCGCGGGAGATGCCCGCCATCTTGGCCACATCTTCCTGTTTGAGCTTGCGCGACTTGCGCAGACTGTGCAACTGCTTGAAGGGCTGTTCCATCTGTTCGCTCCTGCACCTGAGATGGGAAACACCGCCGGGCCGGGGAGACCCGCACGATGGGCTGAAAATAATGCGGATTCGGGTGGGCTGCACCTTGTCCGCGGTCATACACAGGCGTGGCAGCGGCGCTTTCGAGCCAGTTACGTTGCCGATTGCACACCGTTGCACACGTTTTGGGTGGCGGCCTCCGTGATGTGTTTTCTACAGAGTAGACGTAATTTCGACTGCACCCAACATTGACGCGTGATGAAAGCGCATCCCGTCACGCCTCCTCTTCGTGACACGCCCGATGGGGTGTCAGTTCCCTCGTAAATGCCGTTTTCAGCGCTTGACGCACTATTTTTGTGATGCGTAAAGCGCAAATGCTGGCATCTGCACCCCGATCCGTCGATCCGCGCTTGCCCTATCCCTCAATCGGAGGAGAGCACGACGGGAGAGAACCGCCGGCGCCTCCTATGTCACGGAGGGGAACTGCGCGCGGTTTCCGTCACGCAAATGCCGTGCCGGGACGTGACGCGGCGGCCAGTTGGCCTCGGGGGCCAAAAAACTCAATGGAAATCGCGGCTGGAGGTGGCCAGGCGGCCCAGAAGTGGGGTCAGATCGACCAGGTGCTGGGCGACGAGGTGACGGGTCTCGCGCTCGCATTGCCATTTGCCGTAGACGCCCAGCAATTGGGCGTGCAGCACTTCCCGGCGCTGACGCTCGATCAGGTGCGGCCAGAGGATGACGTTGATGGTGCCGGTTTCGTCCTCAATGGAGACGAAAATCGTGCCATTGGCCGTGCCCGGCCGCTGCCGCACGGTAACCAGGCCGCAGGCGCGCGCCAGCTGCCCGTTGCGGTAGCCCGTCAGCGTGGCGGCCGTGGCAAAGCGCATGCGCGAGAGACGATCCCGCAGCAGGCTCACCGGATGGCTTTGAAGCGACAAGCCCAAGCTGACGTAATCGGCCAACACCTCTTCGCCGATGGGGGGGGCGGGCAACACGAGCGGCGCTTCCATCGGGCGGGCCTGGCGCAGCAAGGCGTGGTCGTGACCGGGCTCCTGCAAGGCGAGCGTTTGCCATAGCGCCTGCCGACGGTGGCCGGCCAGCGGCTTGAGCGCGTTGGCGGCGGCGAGCACGTTCAGGTCGTGGCGATCCAGTTCGGCGCGGTGGGCCAGGTCGTCGACGCTGGTGAACGGCGCCTGGGCGCGAGCCGCTTCGATGCGCTTAGCCACCGGCTCGCGCATGCCCCGGATGCGATTGAAACCCAGGCGGATATCCGGCTGCCCAGCGCCTTCGCCATGGGTGCGCGGATGCAGTGTGCTGTCCCACATGCTGGCGGTGATGTCCACGGGCAGCACGCGCACGTGGCTGCGCCGCGCTTCCTGCACCAGTTGTGATGGGGAATAGAACCCCATCGGCTGGCTGTTGAGCAGCGCGGCAAAGAACGCAGCCGGCTCGTGGCATTTCAAGTAACTGCTGATATAGGCCAGCTTGGCAAAGCCAGCGGCGTGGCTTTCAGGAAAGCCGTATTCGGCAAAACCTTCCATCTGATCGCACAGCGATTTGACGAACGCTTGGTCATAGCCCTTCTCTTCCACCAGCACTCTGAGCAACCGCTCCTGATGTTGCGTGAGATTGCCCTTGCGCTTCCAGGCGGCCATGTCGCGTCGCAGGCGGTCGGCCTCATCGGGGGTGAAGTCCGCAGCGTCAATGGCGATCTGCATGACCTGCTCCTGGAAGATCGGCACACCGAGCGTGCGCTTGAGCACGCCCTCCACCTCCTTACCGGGATACGTCACGCAATCGGTTTGCCCGTTGCGCATGGCCTCGCGCCGCTGCAGATACGGATGCACCATGCCGCCCTGGATCGGCCCCGGGCGCACGATGGCCACCTGAATCACCAGGTCGTAGTACGTTTCGGGCCGCAAGCGCGGCAGCATGGATTGTTGCGCGCGCGATTCGATCTGGAACACGCCGATGGTGTCGGCGCGGCAGATCATTTCATAGGTTTTCTGATCGCCATCGGGCAGGTTCTGCATGGCGATCTTGCCGGAGGCCTTGTAGTGCTCGCGACGCCCTGGCAGCGCATCGACCATATCCAGCGTGCGGCGGATGGCGGTGAGCATGCCCAGCGCCAGCACGTCCACCTTCAACAGGCGCAGCGATTCAAGATCGTCCTTGTCCCACTGGATGACGCGGCGGTTTTCCATTGCCGCGTTTTCGATCGGCACCAGGCGTGACAGCTTGCCTTGCGCAATCACGAACCCACCCACGTGCTGCGACAGATGGCGCGGAAAACCACGCAGTTGGTCCACCAGTTGGGCCCAGCGCAATACCAGTGGCGATTCCGGATCCAGCCCCTGCTGCCCGGCGCGCTGGGCGAACTCCTTGCGGCTGTCCCACCACGCTTGCCCCTTGGACACCTGCTCGATGATGCCCAGATCGATGCCGAGCGCCCGCCCGACATCGCGCAACGCGCTGCGTGTGCGGTAGGTGATGAGCGCAGCCGCCAGCGCGGTGCGCGTTACACCGTATTTTTCGTAGATGTACTGGATGACTTCTTCGCGGCGCTGGTGCTCGAAATCGACGTCGATGTCGGGCGGCTCGTTGCGTGCGCGAGAAAGAAAGCGTGCGAACAGCGTATTGCCATCGCTCGGGTCCACCTCCGTGATCCTCAGACAATAGCACACCGCCGAGTTGGCCGCCGAGCCCCGCCCCTGGCAAAGAATGTCTTTGCTGCGGGCAAACTTGACCACGTCATAGACGGTGAGAAAGAACGGCTCGTAACGCAGTTCCGAGATCAGCCCGAGCTCTTCTTCAATCTGCTCGCGCACCTTGCTGGGGATGCCCTTCGGATAGCGCAGAACAACACCCGCTTCAACTTCGGCCCGCAGGTATTGCGCCGGTGTCATGCCCTCGGGCACGACCTCGCTGGGGTATTCGTACTCGATCTGGTCAAGCTCGAACGTGCACAGGCGCGCCAGCTCCACCGAGCGCTGCAACGCCTGCTCACCGCGCTTGCCCCGATAGAAGAACGCGAGTTGCATGCGCGTGCGCATGGCTTGCTCAGCACTGGGAGCGAGTTCCAGACCGCATTCGGTCAGTGGCTTGGACAAGCGGATAGCCGTCAGCACGTCGTGCAGCGGCTTGCGTCGGCGCGTGTGCATCTGCACGCCGCCGGTGGCAACCATAGGCACGTCGGTCTGCTCCGATACCGCGGCCACCGTGCCGCGATGACGGTCGTCCGCATGGCGCAGCGGCATCTCCAACGCAATCGACAACCGATCGCCAAACACGCGCTGGCACCACAGCGTGTGGGCCAGCAGATGCTGTGGGTCGGGGGCGTAGTCGGGCAGCAGGATCGCCAGACAATGGGGTACGCCGCACAGGTGAGCGAGCTCGCCTTGCGGTGCAGCCAGATCCTCGGCCAGCAGGCGATACTCGCCCTTGGGCGCGGCCAGCCGTGCGTGTGTAATGACCTCGCTCAGGTTGCCGTAGCCTTCGATGTCTTGCGCCAGCAGCACCAGTCGCAGCCACGGCTCGCCTTGCGCATCACGCACGGTGAAGCGGCTGCCGATGATGAGCTTCAGTTCCTCATCCCTGGCCGCCACGAGCGCGCGTGCAGTGCCAGCCACGGAGCATTCGTCCGTCAGTGCCAGCGCTTGGTAGCCGTACAGCTTGGCACGCTCCACCAACTCGTGCGGATGCGACGCACCCGTCAGGAACGTGAAGTTGCTGATGCAATGCAACTCCGCATACTCGGGCAGTCGGATGGAAACTGGCGTGGTCGCAGCCATGAGGTGCCTACCCAAACAGGCCGTGCAGATACCAGCGACCGTCTTCGTCGCTGGTCTGGGCAGCGGCAGAAACGCGCTCGCGGTAGAGCCAGTAGCGCACGCCGCCCTCGCCTTCTGCGATGAAGTAGTCGCGCTTGATGAGCGCGTCATCCCACCAGCCCGATTCAATGCGCTCGGGCATCGACACCAGCCGCAGCGGCCCGCGGTAATACGGATAGTGCTGGCGCGTCAGCAGCGGGATCGGTTTCTCCAGCAGCCACAGCGGGCGCTCGGGCTGCTGTGCGTGCCATTGCGCGAGCGCCTGGCGCGCGGCGGCACGGCTCTGGGCCGTCGTGGCGGCGTTCACGTCGACCCAGTGGTTGGCGCGCTCGGGGCGGTGGTCGGCGCATGGTTGCGGGTGCCGCACGTTGCCGGCACCCAGCCGGGCGATCAGGGTGTCGATCAGTCGGGCAGCATCTTCGGCGCGCCCGCCTGGCTCGGGGAACAGCGACGCCGTGGGCGGAGCGAGCGGCGTGGCGTTGGTCACCGTCAACCGCAACTCAACCACTGGCGCGATCAGCGTGAGCCGATGCACGCGTTCGTGCAGCACGCGCGACAGATGCGCCAGCGTGCGGACCGGCTGGGCCAGCGCAATCTCCACCGGCGTGGCGGACGCGGCATCTTCACTGCTCCGGCCGCGCCGGCGCTCGTGCTCCAGCATGAGCCGGTAGGTCTTGGCACCCAGTTGATGCGCCGACAACCAGCCGACCAGCTGCAGCAACAGTTGCTCCGATGCCGCCAGTACCCCTTCCGCGCTGTCGATGCGGCCGGGCAGCTCCAGCGGCACATCAAAGCGCAGTGGCGCGGCAAACCACGTGAAGCTTTCGTGCCCGTTGCCATACGCCGCGTCCAGCGTATCAACCAACAACGCACCGCAGCGACGGCGCAGCCCCGCGCGCGGCAAATCGCGCAAGTCGGCCAATGTGCGGCAACCTAAGCCTTCGAGCCAATCGGGCCGCGTGAGGCGAGCCACGGCATCGACTGACAACTGATTCAGCAACGAAGACAAGCGCTCCTGCCGCACGGCGCGCCGCACGCAACCCTGGCGTGCCGCACGACGACGCCCACGCCCTGGCGCCGGCCGCACACTGGCCAACCATGCCGCGCCACGTGCCGTCGGCCCCGTGCCAAGCTGCGGCATGGCACCCAGCCGAATCGCGCAATACTTCACCGCCCGGCACAGCGCGCGATGTCCGCCAAACAGGCGCAGGCTGGCTTCGACCTCCAACAGCACGGTCGCCTCGTCCACCACATCCAAGGTGACATGCGGCGTGAAGGCCAGCAGCGCCAGCGCCAGCGATTGCATCAGTCGCGCCTCGGCGGCCAGATCGCGCTCAAGCTGAATGGCATGCGGCACCAGCGCCTGGGCGCCTGCCCGGCGCAAGCCTACGTGTACGCCTTCGCGCATCGCCAGGCGGTTGGCCGCCACTACGCGCTCGTGCTCCAGCACCACCACCGGCAGAGGCAACGCAGCGGGGTCAGACCACTGGGGACGAAGTGCGTCCAGCGGCAGTCGGGGCAGATGCACCGCGATCCAGAACGGCATGATCGGAGGCGTCCTGATTGAAGTTGAAGTCGTCCGGCAGCGCATCGAACGCAGAAGACGAGGAAAGCGCGGCCAGCAGCGCTGCAGTGGCCGGGTCCATGGTGAAGGGCTGGGCGGGCAGCATGGGCAGCGGGCGTACGGAGGCGCGGCCGGCCTGCAGCGGATCGGCCAGCGGCAGCAGCAACGGTGTTTCGCGCAACGGCCCGCGCCGCTTATGGAAGCGGATGGACAGCGCATCCCCACCCCCCGGCTCCAGCCCCAGCCTCAGCACCGCCGGCGACGACTCGCGCAGCGCCTGCTCTGGCCGGAACACCCAGATGGCACTCTCGCCCGCCTGGGCCAGCACCTGCAGCCGACGCAACGCCCCGGGGCGCACCTGGTTCAGCCAGATCAGCACGCCGCCAAAGGCTTGGCTGCGCACGATCTGTTCTGCCGCCCACAACAGGTCAGCCGGCTTGTCGGCGCGCACCCAGACAATGTGTTCAGGAGAGAAATCCCAGCCGACCAGTCGCACGGCATTCGGCTGATGAGGCGGGCCAACCAGAGCGATACGTCCCTGGCCCGCGCACAACGTGGACAAGGCTGGACGCAACAAGCGGCATTCACCAATACCGGGCTCGGCGCACAGCAGTTCGGTCAGCCCGCCCAGCGGCCAGCCGCCACCGGGCAACTCAGCATTCAGTGCGTCATAACCCGTGTCTAGGACACGCCCGTTGGCCCGTGCCAAGCTGCCGGCACGCCACAGCGCCGGGTGCAGCGTTTCGGGCGCTGGTACTATCCGGGCTCTTTGCGTAGACAGGCGCGGCCCGTGCACCGCCACCCCAGGGGCGACGAGGCGATCCACTTCACCTTCAGCAGGAAAAAGAGACGGGGACGACGCAAACATGGAAAGCGCAAGGCAAGCCTCAAATACTGTATGGATATACAGTATCACAACTTCCGCCCTACGTTGCCCTGTTTCTAAAGCATCCTCGTGCTTCTTCTTTCAGACAGATCCACCAGTGAAACCGGACCGGCGTTACCCTGTTTTAACATTGTCGAGCGCGTTCCCGATCTAGCCACCTCGCCCCTGAGGTGCAACCCAATCCATTTAGAGAAAACCGTGTTCACTTGCATCAACCAAAGCTGCGGCACGCAGTGGGAACTGTCCGACATCGTCATCAAGGATGAGGGTCAGGGGCCGCTGTTCCGCTGTGCGCTATGCGGCGCGCGCAACTATGTCAAACGCGTCGAAACCAAAGACGGCCGGGTCATCTACAAACAAATCGAAGGCAAGCCGCTCAAGTGATCCAACGCAACAACATGACCATCGAACCGACCGCCACGCCCTTCAACACCCTTGCGCTCGCGCCCGCTGTGCTCGCGAATCTCGCGCAGCTTGGCTACACCGACATGACGCCGATCCAAGCCGCGAGCCTGCCGATCGCGCTTGCAGGCCACGACCTGATCGCACAGGCGAAGACCGGCAGCGGCAAAACCGCGGCATTCGCGCTTGCTCTGCTCGCGCGGCTTGACGCACGCAGCTTTGATGTGCAGGCGATGGTGCTGTGCCCGACGCGCGAGCTTGCCGATCAGGTTGCGCAGGAAATCCGCCGCCTCGCTCGGGCCGAAGAAAACGTGAAGGTGCTGACGCTCTGCGGTGGCACGCCGATGCGTCCGCAGGCGGCAAGCCTCGAGCATGGCGCGCACGTCATCGTCGGCACGCCGGGGCGCATCATGGACCATCTGGAGCGCGGCAATCTGGCGCTCGGCGCGCTGAAGACGCTGGTGCTGGACGAAGCTGACCGGATGCTCGACATGGGCTTCTTCGACGACATCGCGACGGTCGTGCGTCAGTGTCCGCCCGAGCGGCAGACGTTGCTGTTCTCGGCGACCTACCCTGACGGGATCGTGAAGCTGAGCCAGCGGATTCTGCGCAATCCCAAAGAAGTGAAGCTCGAAGAACGCCACGACGACAGCAAGATTCGCCAGCGTTTTTACGAGGTCCCTGACAACAAGCGGCTGCACGCCGTCGGGATGCTGCTCAAGCACTATCGGCCGGTCAGCACGCTTGCGTTCTGCAACACGAAGCAGCAATGCCGCGACCTGCTCGACGTGCTGCGTGCGCAGGGCATTCACGCGCTCGCACTGCATGGCGAACTTGAGCAGCGCGAGCGCGATCAGGTATTGATCCAGTTTGCGAACCGGAGCTGCTCGGTGCTCGTGGCAACCGACGTTGCCGCCCGTGGGCTCGACATCGCGCAACTCGAAGCGGTGATCAACGTTGACGTGACGCCCGACCCCGAAGTGCACGTGCATCGGATTGGCCGCACGGGCCGTGCCGATGAGAACGGCTGGGCGCTGAGCCTGGCGAGCATGGACGAGATGGGGCGTGTCGGCAATATCGAAGAGGCGCTCGGGCGCGAGGTCGAGTGGCATCAGCTTGATGAGCTTGATGCCGGCAACGATGCTCCGCTGCTGCCGCCCATGGAAACGCTGCAGATTCTCGGCGGGCGCAAGGAGAAGATTCGCCCCGGCGATGTGCTCGGCGCGCTAACCGGCGATGCAGGCTTTCGCGGCGACCAGATCGGCAAGATCAACGTGACCGAATTTTCGACCTATGTCGCGGTGGAGCGCGGCATTGCGCGCGACGCGCTGCGCAAGCTCAACGCTGGCACAGTGAAGGGCAAGAAGGTCAGGGTTCGGTTGATGGACGAATAACGGCGGCGCACAAGCTGCCGGCGCCGCCCTCGAAGCAACACATCAGCGCTTGGGCGGCGCCTTGCACAACCCCTGGTTGTACAGGATCGCCTTGCGGGTCGATGCGTAGTTGTCGGCATCGCACGGTGGCATAAAAGCGGAATCGTCGCCCTGCGAACGAACGGCCACGGTATCGGATAACGCTGCGAGGCATTGCGCGTTGTCGCCGCGGTGGTATTCCGTGACGGCGAGGTCGCTGCGAGCCTTGTCGCGCTCGATCCAATCCATGAATGGGTCGCATTCGGAGAGCAACGCGCGCAGCGTCGTGCGGGCGGCGTCATAGTTCTTGGCGGCGTATTGCTTGTGCGCCTGACCGATGCGTGCCGTGCGCTGGCGGTCGGTACAGGCGGCGGGCGCGCGGCGGTATTCGCCGTCGAACATGGCGCGCATGCCGCAGAAGTCGCGGCAGGCGTCTTGTGTTGCGGAGGTGTCCACTTTGAGCGTGCCATCGTTCGACACGCTCGAGATGGCAACGCGGCATGCGTCGGCGACACCGGTATGGCCCTTGAGCGTGCCGTCCACCGAACACGAATGGCAGTTGCCTCCCATGGTTTCGATGTTGAACCGGTTGCCCTTGATGCTCAGTACGCCGTGCGCGCTGCCGCCTTCAACGTAGACGTACTCGCCGGGCTCGATGGCAGGGGCGGCCGCCATGACCAGCGTGCTCGCCGAAAGGCCCAGGATCATCAATGCGCGCCGCATCCGCATGCCGAGTGTCATCGTCTTCGCTCCAGATTGTGTGAGCGCCATTCTGGGGTGACGCCTGGCGCTGCACAACCCCAATGCTGCTTGCTCAGATATGCAGCATCGCCAGCACGGCCAGCACGCCGCCAACAGCTCCCACGCCATACGACAGCCCTTGCAGCCAGCGGCGGCGCGACAGCAGCGTGATGGCCGCCAGCGCAATCGACACCTGAATGGCGACCACCGCCTGCGCCCATCGGTGGTGATGGTGCACGGCGAGTTCGCTGGCTTCGTCGGCTTCTTTGGCCTGGCGCTCCTGGTCCTCAGCCTGGCGGCGGATGTCTTCTTTCTCGGCGGCGTAGCGTTGCGCGTCGCGTTTGGCGGCGGCCTGGTCGGTACCGGGCAGTTGTGCAGTCAATTCGGCAATCGCCTGCTTCTGCCCCTTGGCCTGGTAGTAGGCCCAACGGTTGGCGGCCTCGGTTTTGTGGATAGCGGCTTCGTTCTTGGCGAGCAGCGCGGCGTTTTGCGTGGCGCCACCCTGGTAGCCGAAGATGGCCCCTGCCGTCGACAGAATGGCCGTCATGACGGCGATGCGGCCAGCAAAACTGTCGGCGTGGCCGCTTTCTGCGGCGTGTTCAAGCACGTGGTCGTGCGCCCCGTGCACGTGGAATCCTTCAGACATGGTGCTCCCCGTTTGATCTTGTCGTCCTGCGCCTGAGTTCCCGCTCGGCGCGGGGCTCACAATGCATGGACTTGCCAGGAAACGCAACGCCCCGGCACGCAGCCAGTTCGCCCTGTCCGAATCGACCAGGCAACAAAGAGACCACCATACAAATTCATTGGCTCGGCTTTAACCCCTCACTCACGCAACCGTATAATCGCGCGGCGATGCGAACGGGGGCCGATGTTCAATCGGCAGTCGCATTGTTAATAAGACAAAACAATACGCGCGAACCAGCCAATGGATACCCAAAACAAGCCATCAATCTCACCCGAAGAGGGGCGTTCTCCTGCCATCGTCCGCGTGGCCGATGCCACGATCCGCGATGCCAATACGTTGCTGCACGCCAGCGGCGGGCTCCAGTTCGGCAAGGGCATGATCGCGACGATCCTGGCGCTGGTGCTGGGTTTTCTGAGCCTGATGGGCGTGCTGGCGTTTCATTTTCCGCAGTACCTGACCACACCGGAATTGCGCCACGCATATTCGGTGGATGTGCTGCGGCAAATCCTGTTTGTCTCGCTGTTGATTTCGGGCGGATTATCGCTGGTCAATATCGTGCTGGATAACCGCCGCCGCCTGAATGGCCTGGCGTTTTTGTTTGTGGTGGCGGCCGTGGCGTTGGGCGGCTCGCGCGTTCCGGTGGGCGACTTTCCGGATCACACGCCGTATATCGGCATGGACTGGTTCATTCTCGATCTGCTCGGCTCCACGGCGATCTTCGTGCTGCTGGAAAAGCTCTTTCCGCTCTACAAAAAGCAGCCCGTGTTCCGCGCCGAATGGCAGACCGACATGGTGCACTTTGCGGTGAACCACTTCATCGTCGGGCTGGTGCTGCTGGTGGTGAACTTCCTGATCCACCGCGTGTTCGGGTGGATGGTGCATGCGGATTTCCAGCAGATGGTGGCGCACATCTGGTTCATCCCGCAGTTGCTGCTGTGCATGCTGGTGGCCGACCTGATGGAGTACGTCACGCACCGCGCGTATCACGAGGTGCCGTTCCTGTGGCGCTTCCATGCCGTGCACCACAGCGTGAAGACGATGGACTGGCTGGCGGGTTCGCGCCAGCACATTCTTGAACTGATCGTCACGCGCGTGGCGGTGCTCGGGCCGCTGTTCGTGCTGGGCTTCGACAAGGCCGTGGTGGATGTCTACATCATCATCGTGGGCTTCCAGGCGGTGTTCAATCACGCCAATGTGCACCTGCCGTGGGGGCCGCTGAAGTACATCTTCGTGACGCCGGATTTCCACCACTGGCATCATTCGTCGGAAGACGAGGCCATCGACAAGAACTACGCCGCGCACTTCGCCTTCATCGATTACCTGTTTGGTACTGCGGTGAAATCGAAGAAGGCCTTCCCGGAGAAGTACGGCGTGGTGGGTGACTACATGCCCGACGGCTTCATCAACCAGCAGCGCTTTCCGTTCCGTCGTCAGCAGAGCTGAGTCGGGGGTTCCTCGCTATGCCCATCACGCCCGCTGCTCAGCGCCTCATCAGCCGCCTCGGCCTCGAACCGCACCCGGAAGGCGGCTTCTATCGCGAAACCTATCGCAGTGAGGAGCGCGTCCAGCGAGGCGTCCCTGCCGTCGAACGTGCGGCTGCCACCGCCATCTACTATTTGTTGGCCGATGATGCATATTCCGCCTGGCATCGGATCCAGTCGGATGAGGTGTGGCACTTCCATGCAGGGGACTCACTCAATGTGCATGTGTTGGAAGACAACGGTACGGTGCGCACGCATCGCCTGGGCCACGCGGCCGAGGATGAGGTGGCGGTGTACCAGGCGGTGGTGCCGGCTGGCCGTTGGTTTGCGGCCGAACGCGTCGCCGGTGCGCATGGTTACGCGCTGGTCGGCTGCACGGTTGCGCCGGGGTTCGAGTTCAGTGAATTCGAGCTGGCGGAAGGTCAAGCGTTGCTGGCGAGGTATGCGGCACATGGTGAGTTGATCCGGCGGTTGTTGCCCAAGCCGGTGCGTTAGGGCCTGTTCAGCACCAGACCACGCTTTCATAGCCGACGGTGCGGCGGTAGACGTTCATGCCCCGCCATGTGCTGTACTCCATGTACGCGCATGTCAGAACGACGATCCAGTTGGCTGCGTTGGTGGACATATCCCCTCCCATCCCTGCTTGCCCCGATAGCTGTGTTATCGGCACGTTTTCAGTCTATGAGAGGGGCACGCCAAACCATTGCGTGAGCAATGACGCTTCTTGGCGCTTATTCCCAGCCCTGGCGTCCGGGTGGGCACAACGCGCCGCTTGCATGCCGAAACCACCGCCACTCGCGCGCGCCGGAATGGACTGTGAATCACACCCAGGCGCGCGATTCGTCAACGGATCAACCCATCAGAACGAGTGGTGCACGCCCGTGCTCACCACAAGCTGACTGCGGTTGGCCGATACGCCCACACCGTTGATGGCTGCAGACGGCGCATCGCCCGACGCACGCTGATACGCCCCCTGCACATACACCTGCGTGCGCTTGGAGAACGCGTACACGTTGCCAACGCTGAACTGGTTCCAGCGCGCGCTTTCATACTTGCTGAAGGTGTAGCCAACGTTGAGCGTGTTGGACGCGCTGTAGTGCCATGCGGCGCCCAGATCGACGTTCTGCGCACGCGCATCGGCGCCGCCCAGGGTGATGCGCGTTTGCGTATAGACCGCATTGATCTGCACCGGCAAGCCGCTGAACTGATACAGCGCGCCCGCCCCGAACGATTTGACCGAATCCATCGACCGCATGCCGGGCACCAGCGTCGTGCCCAGCGTATTGGTGATGCCCAATCGGCCTGCGATATCGAGCGGCCGATCGTTCGATGCGGTGTATGCCGCAGCCGCACGGAAACCGCCGTTGGTGTAGTACGCCCCCAAACTATAGCTGCGGCTCTTGGACGGCGAGCCCGGCACCTCGCCAAAGCCATACATACCGCCCAGTTGCAGCCCGCCAAAGATGGGCGAGACGTAGCGTACGGCGTTGTCGATCTGGAACTGGTTGGCCAGGTTGTCGAAGTTGCCCGGATGGAACAGGTAGAAGTTGGTGAGCTGGAAGCCATTACTCAGCCGGCCGAGGTAGTCGAACATGAAGTCCGCCTGGTGGCCAAGCTGCAGGTTGCCGAAGGTCTCGTTGGACAGGCCAACCCACGCTGTCCGGTTGAACAGCTTGCCCGGCACGATGCTGGCACCGGTGTCTCCAAAGAAGCCCGACTCCAGTTGAAAGATGGCTTGCGTGCCCTGGCCCAGGTTTTCCGAACCCCGCAAGCCGAAGCGGTCTGGCTGCATGGTGCCGGGGTCCATGCGCAGGGCCGAACCGCTGGTTGCGCCGTTCTTGATGTTGTTGATGTAGGCCACACCCTGGTCGATGCTGCCGTACAGCGTCACGCTGCTTTGCGCAGCGGCCGTGCCAACCAAGCCCATCGCCGCCATGGCGAGCAGTGTCTTCCTCATGTCATTCCTCCGGTGGCTGGGGTTGGGCCCCTGCCGGTTGTTATCGCCGCCCTTGGGGACGTGCTCTTGGTTATGTGTTTCGTATACGAAACGTTGTTTGATAAAAGAACAGCAGACAAAAAAGAACGCGCGGCTGGTCAGGCGCGCGCGTCCACACTTAAAGATCAATCACCAGGCGCTTACCCTTGCAGCCCGATACACAGACCATCATGGTCTGGTTGGATGCGCGCTCGCTCTTGGAGAGCACGCTGTCGCGGTGCTCCGGTTCGCCCTCCAGCACGCGTGTTTCGCACGAACCGCACACGCCCTCCTTGCAGCTGTGTTCTACCTCCACGCCCACTTCCAGCAGCGCGTCGAGCAACGATTTGCCCGCCGGCACGCACAACTCAGAACCCGTGCGCGCGAGCTTGACCGTGTATTCGCCCTCTTGCACCGAGGCAACGTTGGTGTCCGCGGCAAAACGTTCGATGTGGACGTTGGTGTAGCCGTGCGCTTCGCACGCTGCCTCGAAGGCGCGCAACATCGGGCTCGGGCCACAGCAGTAGAAATGCGTATCTGCGGGGTGTCCTGCCAACATGGCCTTCAGATCGGGTGGGCCACCGGCTTCGGCATCAAAGTGGAAGCGCACTGCATCGCCATGCGCGGTCAGCTCCTTGGCAAAGGCCGCTTCCGCACGCGAGCGCGCGCAGTACAGCATTGAGAACACCTTACCGCGCTCCGCCAGCCGCCGCGCCATGCAGACAATAGGCGTGACACCGATACCGCCAGCGACGAGCACCGTGCGCGGGGCGTCCTCATCCAGCGCAAAGTGATTGCGCGGGCCGCCAATCTTGAGCGTTGAACCCACGCGCAGTTGCTCGTGCACATAGCGTGAGCCGCCGCGACTGTTGCGATCGAGCAGCACACCAACGACATAACGGTCGCGCACTTCCGGCGCACCGCACAGCGAGTAGCTGCGCGTCAGCCCATTACCCAGATGCAGCTCGATGTGCGCACCGGGCGTGTATTCGGGCAGCGTGTTGCCGGCCACATCGCGCAGTTCAAGGCTGACGATGTCCTGGGCTTCGTAGCGCATGGCCTGCACGCGCAAGTTGAGGGGGGGATTGGTACTCATGGCACGTCTCTCTACAACGTTTCAGCGCTTCTCTGTCAGGAACTTGCCTTCCGGGCCGCCAACATTCTTCTGGCGGCGCGTATTGCCGTCGATACCACCGTCGATGGCCCATTCGGCAAACACGGTGGGGCCGGGCTCAAAATCGCGCGGCTGCCATTCGCCATTGAGTTGGTCTTCATCGGCGTAGTACTCAATGAGGCCGCCGGCGGGGTTCTTGAAGTACCAGAAGTACGCCGAGGAAATCGGGTGGCGGCCCGGGCCCAGTTGCGTGTCCCAACCGCTGCGCGACATCTGCATGCCCCCGCCAAACACTTCGTGGATATCGCGTACGGTGAAGGCGACATGATTCAGCCCACTCTTGGCCTGCGGCGTTTGCAGCAGGAACAAATCATGGTGACCGCCCTCCGGCTCGCAGCGCAGGAACGCACCGCGTCCTGGGTAGTGGTCGGACGGCACGAAGCCGAGTTTTTCGACGTAGAAGCGCTCGGTGGCCACCACGTCCTTGACGAAGAACACCACGTGCCCCACTTCAATGGGCGTGGCACGTTCGTAGATGGGGCTGGGCTGGTTCAAGCGCGGCTTGTCGGTCCAGGTGTTCATGGCGGCGCATTGCACGTCGATGTCGTGCTTTTGCGTGAGCTGCACGCGCACAGCGAGGCCATTCGGGTCAGTGCAGCCGACGCGGCCATCGGCGCGGATGTAACCAGGCTGATCGGCCAGCTTGTCAGCCAAGCGGTCGAGCACGGCTTGCGAGTCCGCGCCCCAGATCACCTCGCGCAGCGTGGAGCCGGCTTCCATGGCGGGCGGCAGCGTGGCGTCATCAGCGCGTTTGACGCGTACACGGCAACCATTGAGCGTTTCGAACAGCAGGCCGCCTTCGTCTTCAGATTGCAGCGCGAGGCCCCAATCCAGAAAGAATTGCTTGCATGCGGCCAGGTCATCAGCACCGTAGACGATCTCGTCGATGCCCCGAATGGTGTTCATCTTCCTCTCCTGCTTTGCGCCACACGGCCTGGGGTGGCCGGCGGTCGCGTTGATTCGTTGATGCGCGCGCGGCGAGTTACTTGTGTACGACGGGGTGTGCGCCATGGGGCAGGCTTTGCGCGGCCTGCGCGCCGTTGCGCAACAGGGCCAGCCCGCACAACAGCACCACGACCTGCGTGCCGACCAGGCTGCCAAAACCGGCCGCCAGGCCACCACCCGTGCCCATTGCGATCACGACACCCATCACAGCGGGCATGAACCCCGCCACCAGAGCACCCACGCCATTGGTCACGCCAAACGCACACGCCACATGCTCCGGCGCGGCGTGGTATTGCACCGTGCTGGGGATGGCCGGACTCTGCAGGCCCCAGCACAGGCTGGCGGCGGTCAGCCAGTACGCGGCGGCATAGCGGTCCGTGCTATTGATAGCCAGCAACACCGCCACAGCCACGCCTATGCTGCCCAACACAAAAACCAGAGGGACCCGGCGGCGCGGCAGAATGTCCAACAGCAGCCCACCCAGAAACACACCCGCCACGGCTGCGTACTGCGGCATCGATGCCATCCAGCCCATCTCGCGCAGAGAGAAGCCGCGCGCTTCCTTCAGATAGGTCGGCAGCCAGTTACTGCTGCCCCACAGATACGAGAGAAAGGCCGCCGTCAGCACCGTCATGGTCAGGATGTGGCGCGTATGGAAAGCGCCACGGAACATCCCACCCACTGTGCTCAGCGCGGCCGGCAGCGAGTCAGGCTTGGGGATCGCCGCATAGCGCGCTGGCATGCGAACGAATGCCAGCACCAGCGGAATACCCAGCAGCAGGTTAAGCAAGCCCAGCAGATGGAAAGACGCCTCCCAATCGGCGCTGGCAATGGCATATCCAACCAGCGGATAGCCCACGGCCAACCCAACGCCCGTGCCCATATTGAAGATGGCGTTGGGCTTGCCACTCTCCCGGCTATCAAAATGCGCCTTGATGTATGAAGCGCCCAACGAGAACAGCGGCCCTTCGGCAAAGCCAAGGATGAAGCGGGATGCCAGCAGCTCAACGTAGCTGTGGAACCAGGGCGAAGCCATCGTGATCACGCCCCACAGGATGAGCCCATAGATCAGGCTACGGCGCACGCCAAACAGCGCGGCACAGAACGGCGTGAACACAATCGCAGACAAGCCATAGCCGGCCATGAAGGCCGTGGCCAGCAGGCCCTGGCTGCTACGATCAGCGGCGGCAAGACCCATGTGCTGCAGAAAATCGTGCTGCGTAATCAGCACGGCGATATTGATACGGTCGACATACGAAATGGCGACGACCAGAAACAGCGTGACCACACCCAGCCAGCGTTGCGCGTTCGTGTTCATTGCACGCTCCTTTGCTGGGCCGGCGTGTCCATCGGTTTGATGACGTTCATTGTTGTCTCCTCCACACTGCGCTCGGTGTTAATTGGCCCAGGCCAGCGGTTGTTCATTCAGGCCCCAGTAGAGGCTCTTCTGTTCCATGTATTGCAGGATGCCCAGGCGGCCCTTCTCGCGGCCCAGACCGCTGTCTCGCCAGCCACCAAACGGCGTCGAGATCGAGAACTGCTTGTACGTGTTGATCCACACGTTGCCGGCCTGCACAGCGCGGCCGATGCGCCAGGCGCGCTTGTAGTCGCGCGTCCAGATGCCGGCGGCGAGTGCGTAGACACTGTCGTTGGCTTGCTCGATCAGTTCGTCTTCATCATCGAAGGGCATGGCGACGAGCACCGGGCCGAAGATCTCTTCCTGGCAGATGCGCGCGCTGTTGGTGAGGCCTTCGATGATGGTGGGCGTGTAGAAATAGCCCGACTCGCAGCCGGCGATGTGGGGACGCAGGCCGCCCGTGCGCAGGTGGCCGCCGTCTTCTACCCCCATGGCCACGTACCGCTCAATGGACTCGCGGTGGCGATCGGTAATCAGCGGGCCCATCTGCGTGGCTTCGTCAGCCGGGTTGCCAACGCGCAGGCGTGCGGCACCGGCAGCCAGGCGCTCCATAAACGCTTCATAGAGCGAGCGCGCCACAAACAGGCGCGACCCCGCGATGCACGACTCACCCGACGAACTGAAGATGCCGTACAGCACGCCATTCACCGCATGGTCGAGATCGGCATCCTCAAACACCATGGTGGGCGACTTGCCACCCAGCTCCAGCGACACCGGCATCATCTTATCGGCCGCGATGTGCGCGATATGTTTGCCGGTGGTTGTGCCGCCCGTGAACGACACGCGGCGCACCAGCGGGTGCTTCGTAATCGCGTCGCCAATAATCGAGCCCTTGCCCGGCAGCACGCTGATCAAGCCCTTGGGCACGCCCGCCTCTTCGCAGATGGCCGCCAGCTCCAGCGCCATCAGCGGCGTCACCTCGGCAGGCTTGACGACGACGGCGTTGCCGGCGGCTAGCGCGGGCGCCATCTTCTGCGCTTCACTGGCAATGGGCGAATTCCACGGCGTGATGGCCGCCACCACGCCCATGGGTTCGTACACGCTCATCGTGAGGCAGTCGCCACGCTGCGGGGTGAGGCTTTCCTCCAGCGTCTCGCACGCGGCACCAAAGAACTGGAACGTAGCGGCGGCACTCGCCACCAGGGCGCGTGTTTCGTTGATGGGCTTGCCGTTGTCCAGGCGTTGGCGCTGGGCCAGCGCTTCACTGCGCGAGCGGATCAACTCCGCCACGCGGTACAGCACCGCAGCGCGCTCATGCGGCTTGCGTTGGGCCCAGCCGCTGGAGAGGAAGGCACGGTAAGCACCGGCCACGGCCTCTTCCACATCGGCCACGCTGGCGGCATTGAGTTCGGCCACGATTTCGCCGGTGGCGGGGTAGCGCGTGGCGTAGCGCTCGCCGGTGCCGAGCCGCCATTCGCCTGCAATACAGATCGGCAGCAAGGACGTTGCGGTTGCGTTCATGGTGGGATGCGTCATGGCGCAGGGATCTCGCTTAAATCGAAACGGCGTGCGCGCGGTTGCCCAGCGCACGCACCACGCTGAACACCGTCAGCGCTGAAGTCTTGGGATTGGCCGCCAGCGGCTTGCCACGCATCGTCAACTCGAAGCCGCCAAAAGCGCCGCGCGCTTCCACGTGGTGGACGTTCTCGTCGACCGTGGGATCAGCCAGCAGCTTGACCTGCGTCTGCTCCAGCCCCAGGCCTGCCAACGACAGCGTGGCCGCCACGTTGGCGTTCTTGGGGAACAGGTGCGCGGCTTCGCGGGCGTTGCCCTCAAAGATCACGGTCGGCTCGCGCAGCGCATCGAGGTCGAACTGCTGATCGGCCGGTGTGTCTTTCCAGGCGCGCGGCGGTTTGCGGCCGGTGTAGATCACGGCGTCCAGTCCACCCACGCGCGCAGCGGCCAACGCGTCAATGGCACCGATCGCCCCTGACAGCAATTGCACCTGCGCATTGCCACGCCGTGCGGCCGCTTCCAGCCGTTCGGCCAGGCCAGGCTCCGACAACGCGCCGACCGACACCACCAGGCAATCAATGCCCTGCTCCAATGCAGGCACCACGTGCTCTTCCAGCGCGGCGTGACCGGCGCACTCCACGAGCAAGTCCGGGCGCGCATCGGCAGACAGATGTGTCACCACACGTGCACGCGGGGCGAGCGGTGCGATAGCTTCGCGCGCCTTGTCCATGGCCTGCTCGGGCACGATCACCGTGTCAAAGCAGACGTCCGGATCGCTCTTGAGCAGTTCCAGAACGCCCTGCCCGATCGCGCCACAACCGACCATCGATACATGCAGCATGTCCGACTCCTGGGTTCGATGCGATTGCGCGCTCACGCCGCCACCGTGGTGCTGTCTGCGGTATGCGTGGCCTGGCTTGCCTTGGCCTGCTGGTTGACCGGCGGCCCCGCGAAGATCGTCTTGAAGCTGCCGATGGAAAGCATGTCGATCTCCAGCAGGAACGGGCCAACGCCGTCGGTGGCCTCGTTCAAGGCATGGCCGATATCGGCCAGATTCGACACGCGGCGGTGACGCAGTTGCAACGACTGCGAGAGCGCCGCGTAATCCGGCGTATGCAGATCGACGTAATGGCGGCGGCCACCGTATTGCGCGTCCTGAATGTTCTTGATCACGCCGTAGCCCTTGTCGTTCATCAGCACGATCACGAGGTCAGCGCGTTCCTGCACCGCAGTGGCCAGTTCGCCCAGGTTCAGGATGAAGCCGCCGTCGCCGGCCAGGCAGAAGGTTTTCTTGCCGGATGCGGTGGCAGCCGATCCGATGGCTGCACCGATCCCCATCGCCAGACCCTGGCCGATGCCACCGCCCAACGCGTGCACACCAGCACGCGAATCAAAGATGCGCAGTTGGCGATTGCCCCAGGTGCTGTTCGACACCGTGACGTCGCGCACCCAGTTGAACTCGCGGCCCACGGCCGCTTGCAGCGATTCCACCAGCGCTGCGTAGGGCCCGAGGCCGTCCACCAGACCGCCGACGGCCTTGTCATGCGCCGCGCGCAGATCGCCCGCAAATGCCGCGTCGATTTGCAGTTTCTTTTCCAGACGATCGGCCAGGCCATCCAGCGCGAGGGCCGAATCGCCGCAGACGAAATAGTCACTGGCGTAGCAGCGGCCTTCGGCGGAGGCATCGGCATCGATGCGGTACAGCGGGCGCGGCAGCTTCAGTTCGTACTTGAGCGTTTCGTTGCCCCGCAGGCGCGAACCAACGACGAGCATGGCGTCGCACGTCTGGTAGAACGCCTCAACCGGTTTGTGCAAGTTGAATGCACCCAACGAGCGCGGGTCGTCTTCCGGCACGATGCCCCGGCCCTGCGTGCTGGTGACCACGCCAAAGCCCAGATCCATCAGGCGCTTGACCTGCTTGGTGGCATGACGGGCACCACCGCCCAGCCACAGCATCGGACGGCGCGCGCGCGACAGGCGTTCTGCCAGTTCATCCAGTGCGTGCGCCGACGGCACATGCTGCGGCACCTGCAACGGGCGCAGATCATCCGGCATCGGGATCAGCGCAGCTTGAATGTCGATCGGGATCTCCACGCTGACCGGGCCAGTGGGGGCCGTCAGCGCAGTCTGCACGGCCAGCTTCATCGTGCTGATGGCGGTGTCTGCGCTGCGCACGCGGAAAGCAGCCTTCGACACCGCTTTGAGCATGGTGAGCTGGTCGGGCGCTTCGTGGATGTAGGCCAGGCTTTGGTCCAAATACGGCGTTTCGATCTGCCCGGTGATGTGCAGCAACGGCGTGCCTGCGGTCAGCGCTTCGACCATCGCGCCCGCTGCATTGCCCGCAGCCGTGCCCGTGCTGGTAAAGCACACGCCCAGGCCACCCGTGGTGCGGGCATACGCGTCCGCCATGTTGGTGCCGCCGGCTTCGCCGCGCGCCATGATGAAGCGGATCTTGTCGCGCTCGCCCATCGCATCAAGGATGGGCATGTTGTGGATCGAGATCACGCCAAAGGCGGCCTTGACTTCGCAGGCTTCCAGGAAGGCCGCAATTGCGTGGCCGACCGTGACCCGTTGTTGTTCCTGTTGTTGTCGTTTAAGCATGACGGGAGTGTCCTCCGGAGATATCGATGTGGCTGCCCGTGGTGTACGAAGACAACGGCGAGGCAAGGAACAGAATGGCGCGGGCAGCCTCTTCGGGCAGGCCCAGGCGGCCAAGGGGAATATGTTTTTGCGCGGCCAGGCGGCGCGTCCACGCAGCCCAGTCGAGATGGCGGTCTTCTTCGGGGCGCGCCTCAAAACGGCGGCGCCATTGGCCCGACTCCACCAGCCCGATCAGGATGCCGTTCACGCGCACGCCCTTGGGCGCAAACTCGGTCGCCATGGAGCGCACGAGGTTCAGCACACCGGCACGCGCCGCTGAGGTGGCCACCATGTGCGGCTCGGGCTGCTGCGCCAGCAGCGAGTTCACGCAGACGATGGCACTGTGCTCCGAACGTTCCAGCTGCGGCAAAAACGCCCGCGTCGGGTGAATGACGGAGAAGAATTTCAGATGCAACTCTTCCATCCACGCCGTATCTTCGGTGGTGGCGAACGTCGAAACGCGGCCCTGGCCGGCGTTGTTCACCAGCATGTCGACGGGGCCGAGTGCTCGTTCCACGGCAGCGGCAAACACGTTCATCTGCGCGGCATCGAGCACGTCGCACGTGGCAGCGAACAGCTTGGCGTCTGGAAAGCGACGACGCAGTCCTTGTTCTGCAGCCGCCAAACGCTCGGCATTGCGGCCGCACAGCGCCACGGCGGCGCGGGCTTCCAGCAGCAATTCAACGGTGGCCAGGCCGATGCCGGAGGAGCCTCCCGTCACCACGGCCACCTTGCCGGTCAGGTCAATCATCGGCATGACTATTCCCGGAACAGGTTGACGACCTTGCCGGCGGCAGGCCGGTAATCGAGCAGGTACGACAGCTCGCCAGCGGCGGAGCGCACTTTCTCGATCATCGGGTCCAGCTGCGCGGGGTCGATACGCGGGGATGGGATCGTCGTACCAAGCGCGGCCACCACCTTGCCGGCGCGGTCGAGCACTGGCGCCGCGATGGTGGAAATGTTGGCCTCGAAGAAGCCCTCTTCCAGCACGTAGCCGTGTTCGCGGTCACGCTGCACCATCTCGAACAGGTCTTCCACCGTGCGCGGCGTGTTGTTTGAGAACACTTCCAACTGCGGCTCGGGATAGAGCTGGCGCAGCTCGGCCAGCGACAGATCGGCCAGCAGCACGCGGCCCAGCACCGTGGCATGTGCAGGTAGACGCGTACCGACGTTCACCGAGCTGGTGAACGGCGTGGGCGCCACCGACTTCGCCACATAGACAATCGAGCGTCCGTCGCGCACGACGAGATTGCACGGGTAGTGGATGTCATCGCGCAGGCGATCGAGCAGCGGGCGGCCCAGCTCGGTCAGTTCCAGCGAGGCGAGGTATTCAAAGCCCAAGCGCAGCACCGCCATGCCGAGGCGGAAGTCGCGGCCACCGTCCACGCGCTCCACAAAGCCCATCACTTCAAGCGTGGTCAGCAGGCGGAACACCGTCGAGCGCGGCACTTTCAGCCGTCGCGCCAGTTCCGGCGCGGAGAGCACGCGGTCTTTGTGGCTAAACTCGCACAGCAGGCGCAGGCCACGTTCGAGCCCGGGCACGATGTATTTTTCCTGCACGTCTTCTGGGATGAGGTCGTTGCTCATTCGGGTTGGCCTTTAGGTGTCTGGGCGCTTAAGCGTTTTGGAATTGAGAGAGCGCAGCGTGTTCGATCCAGCCGGCAACCGCGTCAGGCGCATCGATATAGGAGGCATGGCCAGCGGCGGGCACCAGCGCAAAGGGCAGGCCAAACGCATCGGCCAGTGCCCGGCAGCCTTGTGGTGGCGTAATGCCATCCACATCGCCACAGGCGATTTGCGCGGGTGTCGATGCGGGCCGCTTGCGCAGATAGGCGCCGATGTCGTCGCCGCTGAGCATCGCCACGGCTTGCCGATAGCCGCCATCATTCAGGCGTGCCATGTTCCAGCGCACCCATGCACATTCTTCGCTGGTGGCGTCGGGACGCAGCAGGTGCGCGTGGCGTGATTCGGCCATCCCCTCGATACCCAGTTGGTCAAGCGTGGCTAGGCGCTGCGCTTGCACACTGCGGGACTTGGCTTCCTGCCCCCGCTGGCCGTAACCCTGTGCAGGGTTCAACAGCAACAGGTGCTTCGGCTGCATCGCCAGCGGGGCGTCGGCCACGTAGGCTGATGCCATCAATGCGCCGAGGGAATGTCCGACAAGCACGTCCGGCTTGACGTGGAGCGCCGCGAGCCATGCACGCAGCCGCGCTGCATAGTCAGCCGCGCGCGGTTCGTGCTGCTCCAGGGGCGTGGAGTTGCCATAGCCCGGCGCATCCCACGCAAGCACACGCGTGCTTTGCGAAAGCAACTGCGCGCAAGGTAGCCATGACGCCGCACTGGAGCTGATGCCGTGCAACAGCACCACCACCGGCCCGCGATCGCCCCATTGCCGGTAACCGACGCGATCGCCGCGCTCGCTGATCACAACGGTGCGTTCGGCAAACGCAGCGCCGAGCAACGCCAGCGCATCGGCAACGCGGAACGGATGAGAAGACATGACAGCCTGCGCGCTCATGGCATCAACGCTTGATCTTGGCGAGCGGATGCTCGGGCGGATACGTGGGCGTGATCGGCTTCTTGGCACCGAGCATCACGCACATCAGCGCGTCTTCGTCGCCGATGTTGATTTCTTCGCGGTACACGCCAGGCGGCACCGAGACGAGATCGCGGTCGGTCAGGATGGTCTCGAAGCGCTCGCCGTCCTTTTCCAACACCAGTTTGAGCTTGCCGCGGATGACGAAGAACACCTCTTCCACATCGGTGTGGAGGTGCGACGGGCCTTCGTGACCTGCCGGAATAACCATGGTCGAAAACGTGAAGTGCTCCGACGGCACCGTGTTGGTATCCGTTGCCACGCCGGTGCCGCCCGTGCCCAGGTAGCGCATCTGCGCGCGGCGGTATTTCGGGTCGTAGTCGGCCTGGAACTTGAGGGCGTCCCAGTCGTAGCGGCGGGTGGAGAAGCGCGCCACGCGGCTGTTCATCCACTCTTCAAATGATGCGCCTTCAGGGCGCTCCCACGTGCGTTGCACTTGCTGTTGTTCGGAGAGATCGCTCATCGAATACCTCTTCTCAATGATGTTGGGTTACGTGGCTGCGTTACTGCATGACAAAGCCGCCGTTGACGGCCAGCGTCTGGCCCGTCACGAACCGGGAAAGATCGGACAGCGCGAACAGCACAGCGCCGCACACGTCATCCGGCAGTTGGTCGCGCGAGATGGCGCGCTGGTCACGGTACAGCGCATGGCGGTGCGCCGGTACGTATTCCGTGGCCTCCACCAGCGTCAGGCCCGGCGCGATGGCGTTGACGGTGATACCGTCCGCGCCGCATTCGCGCGCCAATGACTTGGTCATGCCGATGACCGCGCTCTTGCTGGCCACGTAGGCGAGCAGGTTCGGGGCGCCCCACAGCGGCGTGTCCGACGACAGGTTGACGATGGCGCCACGACCCGACGCTTTGAGCGCTGGCAGGCAGGCCGTCGTCATCAACCAGGTACCGCGCACATTGACGTTCATCACGCGGTCCCACGTGTCGATGTCGATGGACGACGCATCGCGCCCGCCCGAGTTGGTGATGGCCGCGTTGTTGACGAGCCCGTCGAGCCCACCCAGCGCCTGCACAGCCGCGGCAGTGCAAGCCTGGATGGAAGCCGGATCACCAAGATCCAGCGCAAAACCGTGCGCATGAAAGCCTGCCGCGCGCAGTGCTGCGGCCTCTTCCTGCACACGCTCGCCCAGGATGTCGGCCATGGCAACGGCACCCCCCGCTTCGGCAATGGACTTGGCGAACGCTAGCCCCAGTCCGCGCGCGGCGCCGGTCACGAGCACCTTGCGGCCGGCCAGCAGCCCTGTGGCTGGATTGCGCTCAAGCATGTTGGGCTTCCGCGGCAACGGGCTTGAGCATGGCCACCGGCGCATCAGCCAGCTCGGCGGCAGCGCGGCGCGCAAGAATGCGGCGGATGCGCGTGATACCGATGTCGTGCTGGTACAGCGTCTCGTGATCGCGCGCTTCGGGCGCCATCGATTCGAGCACCACGCGGTCCTGCTCCAGCACATCCCAGTGCAGGCCTTCCAGGCGGTTGCGATACAGGAAGCGCCACACATCGCGCTCCCAGCCCTGCACGTGGCGCGTGCGCCAGAAATAGACGATGCAATGCTCTTCATCCACCGGCGTGGCGATGCCGATGATGGTGAACGGGCCGCCCGGGCCAACCTTCGGCTGATACGGAATCGACAGGCGCAGCCACATCGTGCCGGTCTCGCCAAACTCGGTCCAATCGAAGTTCACGCCGCGCTGGCCCGTCTTCTGGAACATGATGCCGTGCTCGGTTTCAAGCACTTCCATCACAGCCTTCTTCTCACCGCTGGCCATCGAATGCGACACCGCGTGCAGGTAGGCACCGTGCATCGGGTCCATGACGTTGTCGATGGCGTAGCGGTAGTTGACGTTCCAATGCGCGAAGCAAAGGAAGTGGCTGTGCTCGTCGCTGGTCAGTTCTTCGGGCAGGCGCAGCGTGCCGACGGCGTCGTCGTGTTCAGAGGGTGCCTTGTCGCCAAACCACAGGAAGATGGCGCCGGCGCGTTCCTGCACCGGGTAGCTGCGCACGCAGGTCTTGCCTTCCATCGGGCAGCTGTCGACTGCCGGCACGCTCGTGACCGTGCCCCGGCCATTCACTTCGACACCGTGATACCAGCAGGCCACGTGGTCGCCCAGGTTCCAGCCCATCGACAGGCGCGCGCCGCGGTGCGGGCAGCGGTCTTCCAGCGCGTGCACCTGGCCTTCGGTGTCGCGCCACAGCACGATGTTCTGGCTCAGGCGCGTGATACCCACGGGGGCGTTCTTCACGTTCCACGATGCGGCTACCGGATACCAATAATTGCGCAGACCGGTGTTGATGCGCGCTTCCTTCTGCGCTTCCTTGTTGCCTTCCATTGCTTGCCTCGCTTGATAGGGTTGCGCCGGGCCGCCTCTACGGGCGGGGCAGCGCCAAATCGTGTGGGGGTCAGGCGCCCAGGCGGCGCATCTCGGCCAGGAACGCGTCTTCCGTCCAGACCTCGCCGCCGGCAGGGTTGCGCGGACCGCGCTCGTTCAGCACGGCGACGATGTCGGCGGGCGTCTTGGCGCCACCGAGAAACGCGGCTTCAAGCGAATCGCCCAGTTGGTTCTCATACGGGGTCGGTTCGGCGGCGCGCGTCTGCCACACCAGATTGGCAACCTGGCCGGGGCGCTCAACACGGCCCTTGCCAGCGACGTTGTTCGGAGAAATCGGCTCCCACGGAGCGAGGTCGGGGTTGTATTGCGGCTGCATTTCTGTCGACTCCATCACGTTTCAATTGTTTTACATATGAAACGTCTGTTAATATCTGGAACACAGGTGCAACTATAGACCGCGTCTTCGAAATCGAAGATGCGGGATTACCCTATGGTTTTGCAAAGAAGCGTGACGCCGGAAGCCGCCTCATCGGCCGGATTCCACGCCGGACGCGCGTCTTGCGCAAATGGGTCGGCCTGCGACCCGCGCCGTCATTTCAGAAACTTTCGGTACACAACAAAGCCGGATCGCTCGGCGACCGCGTCATACAGCTTCATGGCGGTCGTGTTCGTTTCGTGCGTCTGCCAATAGACACGCGGTGAGCCCGCCTCAGCCGCCCGTTTGTACACCGCTTCAATCAGCGCGCGACCCACGCCCTGCCCGCGCGCTGCCTCCGCGGTAAATAGATCCTGCAGGTAACAGCTCATCTGTACCTGCGTCGTGCTGCGATGAAAGAGGAAATGCACGATGCCAAGCAACGCACCGTCGCGCTCGGCAACCATCGCGTACACAGGTTCGCGCTCGTCAAAGAAGCGCTCCCACGTGGTCTGCGTGACGAAATCGGGCAAGGCGGTTTCACCCGCGCGGCCGTAGAAGGCGTTGTAGCCGTCCCAGAGCGGTTTCCAGGCGGCGAAGTCGTCTTGGCGGATGGGACGGATCAGCAGCTCGGCAGGCATGGACATGGCGGCGTTGTCGCGTTGGAGAAACGCCATTTTGCCAGTGGGCCAGTCGGCCATTCACAACACCGTTGCGTGCGGGTAAGTCCTGATCGGCCGCGAAAGTTTGACGAAAGCCAGGAGGCCATACAGTGCGATCACTGCTTGGCGAATGATCTCCGTGCAAGACAAGGCGGAGTCGGTCGGGTGTCAGGTAGACGCGCTTGATGGTCATGCGCGGCAAGGCTGGGCCGAGGGGCGTGATTGGGGAATCCGCGCCACGGGCTCAATCGAAGATTGCCGTGTCTGCACCGCCATGGGCGATAGGGTTGGCGACGTTGCGAACGGGACTTCTGCACGCCGCCGGCTTTGTGTCACACCGATTTTGATCGGTCTTTCCTGCTGTCAACCTTCCGGCCCGCCTGCCCTCCTGGCGGGCCTTTTCTTTTGAGGCTTCAGTGCGTCACCAGGCGCTGCGTCAGACGTTGCACGGCAGGTGCCGCGATCAGCACGATGGTGAACGCAGCCGGCCACGCCAGCACAAAGGCGTGCGCCCATCGCGTCAGAAAACCGACGCTCAAGCCAGCGCTGATCCAGCCAATCCAGCCGGTCATCAGCAGCGACATCAGGCCAGACATCAACCACGCAAAAGTGACACGAAGACGGGTAGGTGTCGAAACGAGGATGGACATGGCGGTTCTCCTGCAAAGTCGTCGAATGTGATGAACGGTATGCTAGACAACCGCGTTTAAAGAAACTATAGACGTTTATTGAAACTTAAATTCCGAAAATGGAATCATGCTCGACGATTTGGCCCTCTTCGTTTCCATCGTGGACCACGGCAGCCTGCAGGCCGCGGCCCGTCACGCCAACCTGCCGCCCGCCACGCTCACGCGGCGCCTGCAGAAGCTGGAGAGCATGCTCGGCTGCCAGCTCCTGCTGCGCAGCGCGCGCAGCCTGAAGCCGACGCCGGAGGGCCAGCAGTACTACGAGCAATGTCGCCCGCTGCTGAGCGCGCTCGCGCAGACCACCGCCACGCTCGACGACGATCTCAATCAGGTGAAAGGCACCCTGCGCGTGCTGGCACCGCTGAACCTGTCGCGCGGGCTGCTCGCACCTGCCTATGCGAGCTTCATGGCGGCCTGGCCGGAGATCCGCCTGGAACTGTCGCTCAGCAACCGCAACGAAGACGTGTGGCGGCATGGTGCAGACCTCGCCATCCGCGTCGGCCCGCAGGACGACCCCAAGCTCCGGCAGCGCCGGCTGGGGGTGATCGGAATGGTGCTGGTGGCATCGCCCGCCTATGTGGCCGAACACGGTGCGCCGGCACATCCGCGTGAGCTGGAGACGCATCGGCTACTGGTGTCGTCGCCGCTGTCCACGTGGCGGTTCACCTCACCGGATGGTGTTGAGACGATCGAAATGCAGCCCCAGGGGCGATGCGACCTGAACGATATCGAACTGGGAGTGACGCTGGCCGAAACCGGCCTCGGCTTGCTGTATTGCCCGCACACGCTGTGTCACCAAGCGCTGGAGGCCGGCCGGTTGGTGCGCCTGCTGCCGGATTGGCGCACGCCGCAGCGGCCGATCTATGCGGTCTGGCCGCAGCAGCAGTTGCCGCGCAAGGTGCGTACGCTGCTGGAGCATCTGGCGGAATTCGCGGCCGCCACGCCGTTGCTGCAAAACGAGCTTGAGCCACTCGCCTGATCCTTACATCTGGAACGCCGGCACCGCCTTGCGCTTCCTGCGCCCGATCACGCCGGCACGTTGCCGTATTAGAAGATCGCGTCCAACGCAAACGTTGACGTCCATTGCATCTGGCTGCAATCATCGTCCGCCAACTAACTGACGGCGCGCCACGACCTGGCGACCGGACAGTTCGAGCCGCCAGCGTCGCGCGAACCACGACGCCCGGTCATCGACACAAAAGACAGGGACAGGACAATGAAAAGCAAGGTCGTCGTGTACGGACCACTGTATGGAAAGTGGTACGCGATTCTCGTCAACGATGGCGTGGCCGCGGAGTCGAATCAATTCGAGTCATACGAGGCCACCATCGATTTCGCCGCCCGCCGCTACCCGGAGCTCGAACAGGAGCGACAGCCCTACGCACGCGGGCGTGAAGACGACGACAACACAGGCTACACAGAGGAAGCCGCCCAGGTCTGAGCGGCTCCAGGGCGGCTTCAGGGGTGCGGCACCGCGCAGAAGCGCCCGGCGATCCACTCGAACACGCTGCCCTCGCGAAGCGAGCGGCTTTGCGCGTCGTCACCATAGCGAATCTGGTAGAGCGGTTTGCCGCCGGCGTTGCGCGCCCGATAGAGCGTCTGTGCGATCACGGTGTAGGTGCGCTGCGCGCAGTCCAGCACCACTTGCTTGACCGACGAACGGATCGGCTGGCCGTCTGCCGTCTTGATCGTGAAGTCGGGCAGCACGTTGCGCAGCAACTGGAACTGCACGGTGTGCTGGCTGGAGCCGGTATCCGCTGGGGCGTGGAGTGATTGCTTGTCGACGTAGGACACGACGCCGGTGGCACCCACAAAGCGGCGCCAGCGGCTATCGCTTCCAGGCTGCTCGGGCGCAACGGTTGCCGCCGGCGCAACGCTCAACGGCACTGAAGTTTGCGCAAACACGGGCACAGATGCCCACAGCGTAACGGCCAACGTGGTCGCCGCGATGGCGCCTTGCCAGCGCCAGCCTCCTGCTTTCATGGTGTCTCGCCTTGCTGCAAAAAACTGAGCGGGCGATTTTACCGTCCTGGCGCAACCGCTTTCGTCACATCTGATTGGCCGGCTCGGCCACATCCACACCGGCAAAGCGCAGATACAGCACGCGCAGCGCCAGCGTAAGCGGCCCCGGCTGGCCATTGCCGATCTGCACGCCGTCAATGGACGCCACCGGCATCACGAACGTTGATGCGCTCGTGTAGAAGGCCTCGGCAGCCTGCTGGGCTTCCTGCACGGTGAAGGCGCGTTCTTCCAGCGTCAGGCCATGTTCGCGCGCCAGCGCTAGGATCGACACGCGCGTGATGCCGGGCAACACGGCGTTGGAAAGCGGGCGCGTAATCAGGCGCTTGTCTGCGGTGATGATGAACGCGGTGGACGATGCGCCTTCGGTCACGCGGTCGCCGTCGGTCATCCAAGCTTCATGGGCACCCGCACGGGCGGCGATCTGCTTGGCCATCACCTGCGGCAACAGTCCGACGCTCTTGATATCGCAGCGCTTCCAGCGCAGGTCGGGCACCGTCACGACGGTGGCGCCTTTCTTCGCCAGCGGACTATCGACAATGGTCTTGACCTGCGTGAAGGCCACGGCCGTCGGCGTGATCTCTGCGGGAATGCCAAAGTCGCGCTCGGCCACGCCACGCGTGACTTGCATGTACACCACGCCCTCTTCCAGCCCGTTGCGCGCCACCAATTCCTCGCACACGCGGGTCCATTCGGCCTCCGTGTACGGGTTGTCGATGCCGATTTCAGACAGCGAGCGGGTCAGGCGTGCGAGGTGCGCGTCGTTGTCGACGAGCTTGCCCCGCGCCACGGCGGTCACTTCATAGATGCCATCGGCAAAGGTAAAGCCACGATCCATGACAGAAATGGTGGCCTCGGCAGCCGGCACGTATTGGCCGTTCAGGAAGATGATTCGGGACATGCTTGCAAGAAGAAATGAAGCTGCGGGACGACCCCGCAACGCACCCGACAGGATACGTGCGCCACGTCGTGAATAGCGATGTGCACGCAAGTTATGCGCAAACGGCATGAGCGATGGTGGGCGTCCGGTAAACTCGGCGGTTTCGTGCACGCCAATCGCCATGTCTACAGTCAAGATCCGCCCCGTCGACGCCACGGATTTGCGGGGCATTCTGGCCGTGCAGCGGGCGTGTTACGGCGATGGCTTCCTTGAGCCGGGCGACGCGTTGGCCAGCCGCTGGGCGCGCAGCCCCGCCCTGTGCTTGGTCGCGGTGGAGGGCCCGGAGGTTGTCGGCTACCTGCTCTCGCATGCATGGCATGCATGGAGTCCGCCCAAGTTGCACGTGCCGTTGCCGAAGGCGGATGCCGCAGATGTGCTCTGGTTCGTGCACGACATGGCCATCGCGCCAGCCGGTCGTGGGCGGGGTCTTGGCGAACACCTCTATGCAACGGCCCGTATGGCGGCACAGGCGCAGGGCCTGACGCAATCGCGTCTCGTGGCCGTGCAAGGCGCCGATGCGTTCTGGCGCCGCCTTGGATATCAGCCCGCCGCCATCGCCCCAGATGCGCTCACGACCCTCCGCAGCGTCTACGGTGACAACGCCGAATTGATGGAGTGCACACTCGCCTGAGGCCGCCTCGTTACAATTGGCAACGCCTGTATATCTTCTGTAAGACCAAGCGCACACCACTCGACTACAGTGCTGCACGTTGAGGAGTATCACCATGCAGAAGTTTTTAGCGCAGTGCGCGCTGGCCGCGATTGCAGTGCTGTCGTCCCAGGCGGCGCTGGCCCGCGTCAATGTGGACATCGGCATCGGCATTCCGGTCGCACCGGTCTATGTCGAGCCTGCGCCGGTTTATGCGCCGGCACCCGTCTATGCACCTCAGCCGGTGTATGCCCCCCAGCCTGTGTACGTCCAACCGCAGCCGGTGGTGGTCGCACCGGGCTACTACGAGGATGACTGGCGCGCCCGCAAGTGGCAGGAAAAGCAATGGCGCGAGCAACGCAAGTGGGAACGCCAGCAGTGGAAACATCGTCATCGCGACGATGACGATTGACCGCTTGCCCGGCGGCGCTTAGGCCGCCTTCTTCGCCAGCCCCAGATAGGTTTCGATGACGCGAGGGTTGACGGCCAGTTCCTGCGCCGGACCTTCGAGCGTCATGTCGCCTGTTTCCAGCACATAGCCATAGTCGGCCACCTGCAAAGCGGCACGCGCGTTTTGTTCGATCAACAGGGTTGCCACGCCGGTTTTGCGTAGGTCGCTGATGATGTGGAAGATCTCCTTCACGATCAGCGGCGCGAGACCGAGGCTCGGCTCGTCCAGCATCAACAACTGAGGCTTGGCCATCAGCGCGCGGCCCACGGCCAGCATCTGACGCTCGCCGCCGGACAGCGTACCGGCTTCCTGCACGCGGCGCTCCTTCAGACGCGGGAACAGGTCGTAGACGACATTCATCTGATCCAGGTAGTTGCGCTCGCCCGCACGCTTGCGGCGGTACGCGCCGAGCACGAGGTTGTCTTCCACGCTCATGGTGGCGAACAGCTCGCGCTTTTCCGGTACGAGACACATGCCGCGCGCCACACGTTTTTCGACAGGCAGCCCAGTCAGGTTGTGGCCAAGATACGAGACCACGCCATTGGCCGAACCCGTGGTCGGCAGCGCGCCCATGATGGCGCCCAGCATGGTCGATTTACCCGCGCCATTCGGGCCGATGACGGTGACGATCTGCCCCGCCTCCACCTTCAGGTTGGCGCCGTGCAGCGCTTCCACCTTGCCGTAGCGGACGTGCAGGTCTTTCACTTCGAGGATGACTGACATGCGCGTTCTCCTTATTCCACGCCGCCCAGATAGGCTTCTAGCACGGCCGGGTTCTGCTGCACTTCCTCCGGCAAGCCTTCGGCGATCTTGGTGCCGAACTCCATCACGACCAGCCGATCCGTCAGGTTCATGACGAAGTCCATGTCGTGCTCCACCAGCAGCACGCTCATTCCCTCCGCCTTTAATTTGGTGAGCAGCGCGGCCAAGGCCTGCTTCTCTTTGTAGCGCAGGCCGGCGGCGGGTTCGTCGAGCAGCAGCAAAGCCGGATCGCAGCACAGCGCGCGGGCGATCTCCAGAATCCGTTGCTGGCCGAGCGCCAGACTGCCCGCTTCCTGATACATGCAGTCGGCCAGGCCCACGCGCTCCAGCTGGCGGCGCGCCTCAAACAGCAGCTTTTGCTCTTCGGCCTGGTTCACGCGCACCAAGCTGGCGAGCACGCCGCCCTGCGCAGCAAAGTCGCCACGCAGGTGAGCGCCCAGCGCCACGTTCTCGAGCACCGTCATGCCCGAGAGCAACTGCACATGCTGGAACGTGCGGCCAATGCCGCGCTTGACGATCTCGCGCGAAGGCTTGCCGCTGATGCGTTCACCGCGGTAGAGCACCTCCCCGCGCGTGACCGGCAATACGCCGGTGACGAGGTTGAAGGTGGTCGACTTGCCCGCGCCGTTGGGGCCGATCAGGCCGATGATCTCGCCGGCCTTCACCTTAAAGCTGACGTCGTTCACGGCGACGAGACCACCGAACTCCTTGCGTGCGGCACGCACGTCAAGAATCAGCTCGCCCGCCGCCGGCTTGTGACGCTGCCTGAGTTGCGGCGCATTCTCCGGCGCACGGGCCGTCGGCGCGGAAGGAAACAGTTTGCGCATGAACGGCCACACGCCATCGCGTGCGTATTGCAGCAACAGCACGAGCAGCACGCCAAATACGATGATCTCGAAGTTGCCGTTGGAGCCCAGCAGCTTCGGCAGAATGCTCTGCAGACTGTCCTTCAGGATGGTGAGCAGCCCCGCGCCGAGCACCGCGCCCCACACGTGGCCTACGCCTCCGACCACCGCCATGAATAGGTATTCGATGCCGTAGTTCAGGCCGAACGGCGTTGGGTTCACCGCGCGCTGCAGATGCGCATAGAGAAAGCCCGAAATGCACGCCAGCACCGCCGCAAACACGAAGATCACCACCTTCATCCACGCGGTGTTCACGCCCATCGCCTCGGCCATGGTGCCGCCGCCCTTGAGCGCGCGGATGGCGCGGCCGGGGCGGGAGTTCAGCAGGTTCTGCACCGCCAGCACAGCCACCACGACGACGGCCCAGATCAGGTAGAACATCTCGCGCCCGGTCTGCAACGGCTTGCCGAGGAAGTTCAACACCGGAATGCCGTTCAGCCCGTCGTACTTGCCCAGAAACTCAAGGTTGCCGAACAGGAAGAACAGCGACAGGCCCCACGCAATCGTCGCCAGCGGCAGGTAGTGGCCCGACATGCGCATCGTGATCAGGCCGATCACATAAGCGCAGATCACCGTGATCACCAGCCCCGCCAGCAGGCCGATCCACGGTGATACGCCGTATTGCGTCGTCAGATACGCCGTGCTGTACGCGCCCAGGCCGACGAACGCCGCCTGCCCGAATGAAGTCAGCCCGCCCACGCCCGTGAGCAGCACAAGGCCCAGCGCAACCAGGCTATACAGCCCGATGTAATTCAACAGCGTGATCCAGAACTCGGGCGTGGGCACGATGGGAATCAACGCAAGCACGACCACGAACAAGGCGGTCAGCACGCGGTTGCGCGAAAGCCAACCACGCTGCGCTGTGCCCTCGGAAGATTTGGTGAGCGTGTTCATCGGCTTACTCCTCTTCCTCGACATGCTTGGTGGTGAGCGACCGCCACAGCAGCACGGGGATGATGAGCGTGAACACGATCACCTCCTTGAACGCCGACGCCCAGAACGATGAATACGACTCCAGCAGCCCCACCAGCAGCGCGCCCAGGGCAGCCACCGGATAGCTCACGAGGCCGCCCACGATCGCACCCACGAAACCCTTCAGGCCGATCAGGAAACCCGACTCGTAGTAGACGGTGGTGAGCGGTGCAATCAGGATGCCGCACAGTGCGCCCAGCGCCGCTGCCAGCGTGAACGCCAATCGCCCCGCCTGCGTGGTGCCGATGCCCACCAGCCGCGCACCCAGCCGGTTCACGGCCGTCGCCCGCAGCGCCTTACCCGACACGGTGCGACCAAAGTAGAAGTACAGCGCCACGATCATCAGCGCCGACACAGCCACCACCCACAGGCTCTGGCCCGACACCGAGAGCGCGCCCAGATCAAAGCGCGCATCGGAAAACGCATCCGTGCGCGAACCCTCCGCGCCAAACATGACGAGTCCCAGCCCCACCATCGCAAAGTGCACCCCCACCGAGACGATCAGCAGCACCAGCGTGCTTGCCTCGGCCAGCGGCTCGTAGGCCAAGCGATAGATCATCGGGCCCATGGGAATGACGATGAGCAAGGCCAGCGCCACCTGCGCCACCATTGGCAGCGTCATCGGTGCCAGCATGCGGGACGCCGCATACACGGCCATCGGGAAGACCAGGTATTTGCCCGCATAGATGGCGCCCGTGCGCAGCGCGTGCAGGCGCAACTCCGGCTGCAGCAGTGTGCGACCCATCTCGGCAAGGAACGTCAGCACGCCAAGCGAGACGAGCATGCTGGCAGACAGGGGCGCCTTATTGGCTTGGATAGCCGCCAGCGTGAGCGCGCCATACGCCACGAACTCGCCCTGGGGGATAAAGATCACGCGCGTAACGGAAAACACCAGCACGAGCGCCAGTGCCAGCAGCGCGTAGATCGCGCCCGATGTCACGCCGTCTTGCGCCAGGATGGCGGCAATCGACAAGTCCATGAAGTGCCTCGTTCCTTCTTTGAGTGCTCATTGCCGTCGTGGAGTTCGCGTTGAAACGCGAGGGGGCGCCACGAGTTACGAGATGGTAAATTTTTTACGACAGGGTGAAATTGGCGACAACCCTAACGGGCCGGCTTTGCACGTCGGTTCGCCTTGGGCGGTTCAGGCACGGGCGCTTGCAGCATGGACGAAAGCTGCGTCACGAACGTGCGCAGCGTCGTCTCCAGCTCGCCACCACGTTTAGCATGGAACAGCGGATGCAGATTCAACGCGATCAGCACCAGCGCCAGTTGCCCTCGCGCGCCAAACACCGGCAGCGACAGCGCGCTCACGCCCGGCAAGAGGCTGCCCGTCACCCACGACGCGCCTTCGGTGCGGATGTCTTCGCACAGGCGATAGTAATCAGTGAGCGACCTGGGCAAGCCAGGCAGATCGTCGCTGGCGCGCGCGTGCAATTCACGTTCCACCAATGGCAGGGTCTGCTCGATGGGCAGATAGGCGCCGAACAAGCGGCCGGTGGCGGAGTTGAGCATCGGCATGACATCGCCAATGCGCAGGTTCACGCCCGGGGCGCCGCCTGCCTTTTCCCAATGCACGACGGTCGGACCACGGTCGCTCCATACAGCAATGCCGATCGTATGGCCGGTCTGGTCACGCAGGCCGGCCAGCAGGGGCCGTGTACGGACGATCGCATCGGTCCGATTCAGGCTCGCCAAGCCCAGGCGCAGCGCAAACGGGCCAAGTTCGTACCGGCCCGTCAGCGGGTCTTGCGAGACCGCCCCCACACGCTGCAGGCTCACCAGATATCGGTGCGCCTTGGACGGATGCATACCCGCCGCGCGCGCCAGATCGCCCAGGGCCATGGCGCGCATTGCACGCGTCAACGCCACCAGCAATTGCGAGCCGACCTCAATGGACTGGATGCCCGAGCGGTCGCGGCCAGCGCGCCCGTCTTCCGCATCGCCATCGGATGGCAGGTCGTCTTCGGCTTCAATGATCTCCATGGTCCGGGATTCGGGGCGTGTTGGCTGAGGCTCGGCCGGCAAAGTGCTGCGAGCGTAGCATGCTGCGCCGCTTACGCGGCTGCATTTCGTTTTTACGCATTGTATAAACGACACACCCAATCATAATCAACGTATACCCTAGGCGCAGAGGGAAACCGCGCGGTCTATGATTCGCGACGAGCTGCATCCCCTAAGACTCGCGTGTCTCCAACCACGCTGTCGGGCTGAATGACGCGGCACACCAATTCCCCAACCCGTAATCCACTACACCAGGAGTGACAGAATGGCCAAAGCCTTCGCCTCGCAAGCCGACCTCGAGGCCAAACAAGTCACCTTCACCCAGCTCTCCCCCAACGCTTACGCCTACACCGCCGAGGGCGACCCCAACTCCGGCGTCATCATCGGCGACGACGCGGTGTTGATCGTCGACACCACCGCCACGCCGGCGATGGCGCAAGACCTGATTGCGCGCATCCGCGCCATTACCGACAAGCCGATCAAGCACGTCGTGCTATCGCACTACCACGCGGTGCGCGTGCTGGGGGCCTCGGCCTACTTTGCCGAAGGCGCGCAGAACGTCATCGCCAGCCGCGGCACGTACGAGATGATCGTCGAGCGCGGGGAAGCCGACATGAAGTCCGAGATCGAACGCTTTCCGCGCCTGTTCGCGGGCGTCGAAACGGTGCCTGGCCTGACGTGGCCGACGCTGGTGTTCGAGCGCGAACTCACGCTGTTCCTCGGCAAGCTGGAGGTGAAGATCCTCCACCTCGGCCCGGGTCACACGAAGGGCGACACGGTGGTGTGGATTCCCTCGCAGAAGGTGCTGTTCTCGGGCGATCTGGTCGAATACGACGCCGCCTGCTACTGCGGCGATGCGCAACTCGAAGAATGGCCTGCCACGCTGGATGCGCTGCGCGCGCTCGGCGCCGACAAGCTTGTGCCCGGCCGCGGCCCTGCGCTGCTCAATCCGGCCGAAGTCGACAAGGGCCTCGCTTATACGCGCGACTTCGTGTCGACGCTGCTGCAACGTGGCAAGGAAGCCGTCGCCCAGAAGATGGACCTGAAAGCCGCCATGGCCCACACCCGTGCGGCAATGGACCCGAAATTCGGCAATGTCTTCATCTACGAACACTGCCTGCCGTTTGACGTGACGCGCGCCTTTGATGAAGCCAGCGGCATCAAGCACCCGCGCATCTGGACAGCCGAGCGCGACAAGGAAATGTGGGCCGCCCTGCAAGGCTGAACATGAACCTGGACTTCCAGAACCGCGTCTTCCCGTACATGCCGTGCGCTGAGCAACAGGCCGGCGCGCCGGCCGCAACTCGCCCTGTCGTCATCGTAGGCGCGGGGCCGGTGGGTTTGGCCACGGCCATCGATCTGGCACAGCAAGGCGTGCCGGTTGTTGTTGTGGATGACGACTGCACACTGTCCACCGGTTCGCGCGCGATCTGCTTTTCCAAGCGTTCGCTGGAGATTTTTGATCGACTCGGTTGCGGCGATTGCATGGCCGACAAGGGCGTGAGCTGGAACGTCGGCAAGGTCTATCTGAAGAACGAACTGCTCTACAGCTTCGACCTGCTGCCCGAAACGGGCCACCGCCGCCCAGCGTTCATCAATCTGCAGCAGTACTACGTCGAAGGGTTTCTCGTTGAACGTGCGCAGGCGCTGCCGAACATCGAGCTGCGCTGGAAGAACAAGGTAATGGGCCTCACGCAGGCTGCGGATGGCGTCACGCTTACGGTTGAGACACCCGACGGCAGCTACACCCAGCGCGCGCAGTACGTGATCGCCGCTGATGGCTCGCGCAGCCCGGTGCGCCACATGATGGGCCTGGAAGCCCACGGGCAGACGTTCAAAGACCGCTTCCTGATCGCCGACGTGCGCATGGATGCGCCCTTCCCGAGCGAGCGTTGGTTCTGGTTTGATCCGCCGTTTCATCCCAATCAATCGGTGCTGCTGCATCACCAGCCCGACAACGTCTGGCGTATCGACTTTCAACTCGGCTGGGATGCCGACCCGGTGGCCGAAAAGCAGCCGGAGCGCGTCATTCCTCGCGTGCGTGCGCTGCTTGGTGGGGGCGTCGATTTCGAACTGGAGTGGGTCAGCGTCTACACCTTTTCGTGCGAGCGCATGGACCGCTTCCGCCACGGCCGTGTGCTCTTCATCGGCGATGCGGCGCATCGCGTGTCGCCGTTCGGTGCGCGCGGCGCCAACAGCGGGTTGCAGGATGCGGAGAACCTCGCATGGAAGCTGCGCATGGTGCTCAATGGTGATGCGCCCGACACGCTGCTCGACACCTACGCGAGCGAGCGCGAATTCGCCGCCGACGACAACATCCGCCACTCCACCCGCTCGACCGATTTCATCACGCCCAAGAGCGCCGTCAGCCGGCTCTTTCGCGATGCCACACTGCGCCTGGCCAAGCACTATCCGTTTGCGCGCACGCTGGTCAACAGCGGGCGGCTGTCGGTGCCGACCGTGTTGGAAGGCTCGCCACTTTCGACTGCTGATGAAGCGCCCTTCGCCTGCGCGCTTGTGCCGGGTGCCGTCGCCCCAGACGCACCGGTGCGCGCAGCCGATGGTCGCGCCGACTGGCTGCTCAGCCATCTGTGCGGCGGCTTCACAGCACTGCGTTTCTGCAGTGCAGGAGAACACGTCGATGCGCTGCCGTTGCCAACGGTCGCCATCTTCCCGGCCGGCGGCATGGGCGCGGTCACGGCCAATGTGACGGCGCTCGAGGACATCGACGGACTCGTCGCGCAGCGCTATGACGCGCGCGCCGGCACAACCTATCTGATCCGCCCGGACCAGCACGTTTGCGCGCGCTGGCGTGCATTCGATCCGGCCAAACTGGCTGCTGCCTTGCTTCGTGCCTGTGGGCAATCCACTGCTGCCACCTCATCACGCGCCGCTGCCACGGCCTGACTGCCATGCCGCTGAACACGCAACCCAACCTGCCGCGCCCGGATGATTTTTACGAAGCGCTGATCGACACGCACCGCAATCTGAGCGACGAGCACAGCGCGATGCTCAACGCGCAACTCATCCTGCTGCTCGCCAACCATATCGGCGACATGGCGGTGCTGCGCGAGGCGCTGGCGGCTGCGCGATTGGCATTGCCCACAACCACCGCGTGAGTGCACACGCGTTTCCACAATCCAACACTTGCACTGCACGCACTTGCGACTGCGCAAAGTGCGGTGCTAGTATCCGCCCGGCTTACCGATCAACCATTTTGCACAGGAGGAAAAACATCATGCGTCACCAAGCCTTCCCCTTTGCAGGCCCGTGCCTGGGTTGATCGAATCTCTCGCGCTGTAGCTCACAGCGTCTTCGCATTGCCCCGGCCTCCGGCCTGCCACATCAGATAGTTCTTCAGACCTGATATGGAATCTTCATGGGCAATTGCATCTTGCATTTGTTCGACGGCGTCACCCTGATCGCCTCGGACGACACTTGGATCGAAGGCAACGCGATCCAACAACTTCAAACCACCAAAGCACTCGACGGCATGCGCCATGTGGCTGGCATGCCGGATCTGCACCCGGGTCGCGGCTACCCCGTCGGCGCTGCGTTCTTCTCCGTTGGCCGCCTGTATCCAGCGCTGATTGGCAACGACATCGGCTGCGGCATGGCGCTGTGGGCCACCGATCTTGATGCCAACAAGGTCAGCCTGGACAAACTCGAAAAGCGCCTCGGCAACATCGACACGCCGCTCGATGAAAGCTGGCGCGAGCTTGCCGCATCGTTGGCACCGGCAGGCACCGGCTTCGATGCCGCTCTGGGCACCATTGGCGGCGGCAACCACTTTGCCGAACTGCAGCGCATCGACGAGATTTACGACGCGGACGCATTGCCGCTGGACCCGAGCCAGCTTCTGCTGCTCGTGCACAGCGGCTCGCGCGGGCTCGGCCAGGCAATCCTGGCAGAGCAGGTGCGCGCGTATGGGCACGCAGGGCTCGCACAGGACGACGCTGCGTGCACGGCCTACCTGGCGCGACACGACACGGCGCAGCACTTCGCCAAGGCCAACCGCGAACTGATCGCGCGGCGCATGCTGGATCGACTGCACGCGCAAGGCAAAACGCTGCTCGACGTGCACCACAACTTTGTCGCACCGGCTACGGTGTTTGGTGAACGCGGCTGGCTGCATCGCAAGGGTGCGACGCCATCGGATGCCGGCGTGGTGGTCATCCCCGGCTCGCGTGGGGATTACAGCTACCTCGTATCGCCGCGCCCGAGCGAGCACGGCCTGTTCTCACTTGCCCACGGCGCGGGCCGCAAGTGGATGCGCAGCGAGTGCAAAGACCGCCTCGTCCGTCGCTTCACCGTGGCGCAGCTCAACCGCACCAAGCTCGGCAGCCACGTCATCTGCGAAGACAAGCAGTTGATCTACGAAGAGGCCCCCGAGGCCTACAAGCCGATCGACAGCGTCATCGCGCCGCTGGTGGATGCCGGCCTGGTGAAGGTGCTCGCGCGCCTGCGCCCGGTGTTGACGTACAAGACGCGTGGGGAGTGCTGCTGATGGTGCTGCTGCAATTCTCTTCTGCGCAAGGGCCGGCGGAGTGCGAACTGGCGGTGGCGAAGGCGCTGGCGCGCCTGCAACGCGAATCGGCAGACGTGGGCGTCCAACTCGAACTGCTGGAACAGGAGGATGGCGAGCGCGCCGGCACGTTGCGCTCCGCCCTGATCAGCCTTGAAGGCGATGCTGAGGACGCCGTAGCGCGGGCGTGGGAGGGCACGATCCAATGGACATGCCCAAGCCCCTACCGTCCACGGCACGCACGCAAGAACTGGTTCTTTGGCGTGGCGCGCTGTGCGGCGCCGTCAGAAACGCTACCGAGCGAGGTTCGCTTTGAGACCACGCGCGCGTCCGGACCGGGCGGTCAGCATGTCAACAAGACGGAATCTGCTGTGCGAGCGATACACATCGCCACAGGCATCAGCGTGAAGGTGCAGACCGAGCGCAGCCAGCACGCCAACAAGCGGTTGGCTGTGCTGCTGCTCGCGCACAAGCTGGCAGACCACGACGCGGCGGCCAACGCGGCGCAGCGTGCGGAGCGGCGCGCGCTCCATCATCAGGTGGAACGCGGCAACCCGCGCCGCGTGTTCAAGGGCGAGCGGTTTGAGCCGACAGCCAGTGCTTAGCGCCCGGCCTGCCGCGTTCCAGCAAGCTGGCCACGGCGATACTCACCTTGCCGCTCCAGCATCCAGCCTGGGTACTCGGCCGGGAGTTTGCTCAGCTCATTGAGCTGCGCCAACTCTTCCGCCGTCAGCTCTACCTTGGTCGCGGCGATGTTGTCGTCGAGCTGTTCAACCTTCTTGGCACCGACGATCACGGTGGTCACGGCGTGCTGGTGCAGCAGCCACGCCAGGGCGATCTGCGCGACCGACACGCGGCGCATTTCGGCCATGACGCGCATCGCATCGATACAGGTATAGGCGCGCGCCTGGTCCACGGGCGGAAAGTCGAACTTGTTGCGGCGGCTGTCGTGCTCGCCGTGCTGCTCGCGCGTGTACTTGCCACTGAGCAAGCCGCCAGCCAGCGGGCTCCACACCATCAGGCCGAGGCCTTCGCTCTTGAGCATCGGCACGAGTTCGCGCTCCAGGTCGCGGCCGGCGATGGTGTAGTAGGCCTGCAGACTTTCGAACCGCGCACAACCGAGGCGCTCGGCAATGCCCAAAGCCTTGACGATATGCCACGCAGCCCAGTTCGATACGCCCACGTAGCGCACATGGCCGTGCTGCACGAGCGTGTCCAGCGCACGCACCGTTTCTTCAATGGGTGTGGCTGGGTCGAAACCGTGGATCTGGTAGAGATCGATATGGTCGAGCTGCAAGCGCTTCAGGCTTGCCTTGATGCCATCCATGATGTGAAAGCGCGAGGCACCGCGTGCGTTCACGCTCTCGCCCGTCTGGCCGAACACCTTGGTGGCCACAACCACGCTGTCGCGCGACACCTTCAGGTTCTTGAGCGCCTGCCCCGTCATTTGTTCGGCGACACCGTTCGAGTACACGTCTGCGGTATCGATGAAATTGATGCCGGCATCGAGCGCGCGGCCGATCAATCGCTCGGCGTCGGCCTGCTGCAGATCGCCGATGTGCTGCCAGATGCCATCGTTGCCGCCAAAGGTCATGGTGCCCAGGCACAGCTCCGAGACAAACAGGCCGGTCCGGCCCAGTTGGTTGTAACGCATGTGATCGACTCCAGTGTGTGAGGATGGAATGCGGAGAACCTGCTCACGATCCGTAGCGAGCCGCCCGAGGTTGGCTTGAGAAGCGCAGCCGTACATGAGCACGGCGAGCACGCATTTGGTAATTTCGGGGCCAAGATCGGGCCGCCCAGTAGGATCGTGAGCAGGCTCGGATGCGAATAGCAACGCAGAGGATAGGACGGATCAGCCGATCGTGCAGGCGGGTCATTCGGTCGGGTGATACCCGAGCCGGGACGAGATGGCCGCACCGGCCCGCTGCAGCAGCGCGACGTAATGCGCCTTGGTATCGGCGCCACAGCGCATGGTCGGGAACGAGATCGACAGCCCCGCAATCACGTGGCCAAAGCGATCGAACACCGGCACGGCAATGCACAGCAGCCCGTCTTCCTGCTCTTCGTTGTCTTCGCCAAAGCCTTGCTGGCGCACGCGCGGCAGGATGCTCAGCACGGCGTCGGCCGAGCCTAGCGTCTTCTGCGTGGACTTTTTGAACTCCACCTTCGACAGCACATCGCGTGCCTCTTCCGGCGGCATATACGCCAGCAGCACCTTGCCGATGGCCGTGCTGTACAGCGGGTTGCGCCGGCCAATGCGCGACTGCATGCGTAAGCCGTAGTCCGCGTCGATCTTGTGGATGTAGATGATGGCGTCTTCGTCAAAGGCGCCCAGGTGCACGGCCTCGCGTGTGAGCTGGCCGATGCGGCGCATTTCGGTGTCGGCCTCGCGGACGAGGTCGACGCTTTCCAGCGCCTTGGCGCCGAGTTCGAACAGGCGAATGGTTAGGCGGTAGCGATCCCCGTCTGCATTCGAGCCTTCCTGCGCCACGTAGCCGAGGCTCTTGAGCGTCTGCAGGAAGCGGTGCACAGTGGTCTTGGACATGCCGAGCCGCTGCGACAGCTCGCTCGGGCCGACAGCGCCCAGCTCGCCCATCGCGCCCAGGATGGTGAACACCTTGTCGACCGCTGAAACTGATTCGGCTTTGTCGGCACCGCTTTCCGCGGCTTCATTGGCGGACGTGTCTTCCGGCTTGCGTGGCCGGCGCGTGGCTTTCATCTCTCGTGGTTCCGTGATTTCAAAATCTGGAGAGAGCATAACCCGTCTCATATCGCCTTCCATCAATGGATCTGCCGGTCTGCCTATCGCGCCAGCCAGCCGCCGTCGACGGCCAGCGTATGGCCGTGCACGTAATCCGATGCGGCGGAAGCCAGAAAGACCACCGCGCCGGCCATGTCGTCCGGTACACCCCAGCGCTTAGCCGGAATGCGCGCGAGGATCTCTTCGCTGCGTTGCGGGTCTTCGCGCAGTGGCGCCGTGTTGTCGGTTGCCATATAGCCGGGCGCGATGGCGTTGACGTTGATGCCGCGCGCCGCCCACTCGTTGGCCAGCAAGCGCGTGAGCCCCAGCACCCCGCTCTTCGATGCCGTGTAAGACGGCACACGAATACCGCCCTGGAATGACAGCATCGACGCCACGTTGATGATCTTGCCGCCGCGCGCTTGCCGCACAAGCTCGCGCGCCACGGCCTGCGAGAGAAAGAACACGCCCTTGAGATTGACGTCGATCACGGCGTCCCAGTCGGCCTCGGAAAATTCCAGCGCATCGCAGCGGCGGATGAGGCCCGCGTTGTTGACGAGGATGTCGACGCGGCCAAAGGTGTCCATCGCGGCTTCGACAATGCTGTCGATCGGTTCCAACGAAGACAAGTCCGCACGCACGTCGACGAACCGGCGGCCGGCGGCTTCCACGCGCAATGCCGTCTCGGCCGGGTCGGAGCGGTTGGCGCCGACGATGTCGCAACCGGCCGCCGCCAGCGCCGTCGCCATGCCCGCGCCCAAGCCCGTGTTGCTGCCGGTGACGATGGCCACCTTGCCGGTCAGATCGAACAGGCTTGTGCACTGCAGATGGGGGTACTCGAGCCGCATGGTGTCAGCGCAGATCGGCAATGGCGATGTGGTCCATGTCGTGAAATACCTGGTTCTCGCCGACCATGCCCCAGATGAAGGTGTATGCCTGCGTGCCCACACCGGAGTGGATCGACCAGCTGGGCGAGATCACGGCCTGCTCGTTGTGCACGAGGATGTGGCGCGTCTCCTGCGGCTCGCCAAGCATGTGGAACACAGCGGCGTTGTCCGGCAGGTTGAAGTAGAAGTACACCTCCATGCGGCGCTCGTGCGTGTGGCATGGCATGGTGTTCCACAGGCTGCCGGGCTCGAGCTTGGTCATGCCCATGGAGAGCTGGCAGGTGGGCAGCACGTCCGGCACGATGAATTTGTAGATCGTGCGCCGGTTGCTGGTGGACGGATCGCCCAGCGTTTCGGGCGAGGCCTGCGCCAGCGTGATCGTGCGCGTCGGATACGCCGTGTGGGCCGGCGCGCAATTGATATAGAACTTGGCGGGCCGCGCCGCATTGTCGCTGCCGAAGACGACGTTCTGCCCGCCCTGGCCGATGTAGATGGCCTCTTCATTGCCGACAGCGTGGCGCGTGCCATCCACCTCCACCCAGCCCGGGCCGCCGATGTTGATGGCGCCCAGCTCGCGGCGCTCCAGCAGATAGCTCACGCCCATCGACTTGGCGAGCGACGCGGGCACCTCCACCGGCCGCGTTGCCGGCCACGCACCGCCCACGATGATCCGGTCGATGTGGCTGTACGTGAGCTGGAGCGCATCGCGCTCGAACACCTGCTCCACTAGGAACTGGCGGCGCAACCCCGCCGTGTCGAGCGTCTTTGCGTGTTCGCTGTGGATACCCTGCCGTACTTCCATCGGTACTTCCATGCCGTTTCTCCGTAGAGGATGCGCCGACGTATACCGCGCCGCCGGCTGCTTTGGGTTGGATTGAAGCACAAAAACCTAAAATACGGAACGTCGATCCATATTTTTGATTTGACGCACAACACGGCTGAACAGCAATAATTCACATGTAATTTTGGCACCCGGGTAAACGATCATCGGATGAAATCAATAAACATGGAACATCGTTCCACATAATCCGCTATAGTCAGCCCACGATGTTGGACCCAACCAACCGAGCCCATAGAGGCTCATGGAGGAGACGTGAAGATCAAGAAAGCGATGGACCGCATTCCGGGCGGGCTGATGCTCGTGCCGTTGCTGCTGGGCGCATGCGTGCACACGTTCGCACCCGATGCAGGCAAGTACTTCGGCTCGTTCACCAATGGCCTGATCACCGGCACGGTGCCGATCCTGGCGGTGTGGTTCTTCTGCATGGGCGCGACCATTGACCTGCATGCCACCGGTGTGGTGCTGCGCAAGTCGGGCACGCTGCTCATCACCAAGATTGCCGTGGCGTGGCTGGCGACGCTGGTGGCCGCGCAGTTCATTCCAGACGAAGGCATCAAGACGGGCATCCTTGCCGGCCTCTCGGTGCTGGCGATCACCACGTCAATGGACATGACCAACGGTGGGCTCTACGCCGCGGTCATGCAGCAGTACGGCACCAAGGAAGAAGCTGGTGCGTTTGTATTGATGTCGATCGAGTCGGGCCCGCTGGTGAGCATGCTCATCCTGGGCGCGACGGGCATTGCAGTGTTCGAGCCGCGCCTGTTCGTGGGCGCGGTGCTGCCCTTCCTGGTCGGCTTTACGCTGGGCAATCTCGATAGCGACCTGCGCGAGCTGTTCGGCCGCTGCGTGCATCCGCTCATCCCGTTCTTCGGTTTTGCGCTGGGCAACGGCATTGATCTGCACGTGATTGCCAAGAGCGGGCTGCCCGGCCTGCTGCTGGGCCTGACGGTGATCGTCATCACGGGTGTGCCGTTGATCCTCGCCGACAAGTTCGTCGCCGGCGGCAACGGAGCCGCAGGGTTGGCGGCATCGTCTACAGCGGGGGCGGCAGTCGCCAACCCGGCGATCATCGGCGAGATGATTCCGAAGTTCAAACCCCTGGTGCCGGCCGCCACGGCACTCGTGGCGACGGCTTGCCTGGTGACGGCGATTCTCGTGCCAATCCTGACCGCCATGTGGGTGCGGCGCGTGGGCCGTGCAGCCCCATTACCCGAACCAGAAACCGCGAGCCTGCCCCCGCACGCTGCGCACCGCGAAGCCCACTTCTGAGCACGCATGCATGCCCCACCCACAAGACCAGAGAGGAGAAGCCCCATGCTGTTGCACACGTTCGTCCGCCGCACTGCAGGTGTTGTCATGACCGCCGCACTGGCTGCCGGCAGCGCCCTCGCCCATGCCGCCACCGATGCCGACACGGTTGCGCAGGCAGTCGAGCGCATGCGCGTCGCTATGGTTGCCAGCGATGGCGCGACGCTCGCCAAGCTGATCGAGAACGATCTCACCTACGGCCACTCGTCCGGCAAGCTGGAAGACCACGCTGCCTTTCTCAAGACGCTGGACGGCACGAATTCGTTCAAGTCGATTGCGCTGAGCAACCAGACCGTCAAGGTGGACGGAGACAACGCCTGGGTGCGCCACGTGTTCGACTCGGTCAACAACCTGCCCGACGGCAAGACCAGCACCGCGCATATCGGCGTGCTCCAGGTGTGGAAGAAACATCCGGACGGCTGGCGCCTGTTTGCGCGTCAGGCCTATCTGTTACCCAAGGAATGACGGCCGAATCGACGGCAATCGATTGGCTTGATACTTTGATGCTTTCCCACCCGATTTGAGTTCTTTATGAAACTGCTGCGCTTCGGCCCCAGAGGCCATGAGAAACCGGGCCTGCTCGACGCAACCGGCACCATTCGAGATCTGTCAAGCATCGTCGACGACATTGCCGCCAACGTGTTGTCAGACGCATCGCTTGCCAGGCTGCGCGAGCTTGATCCGGCCAAACTGCCAGCCGTGACCGGCCAACCACGTATTGGTCCGTGCGTCGGGCGCGTCGGCAAGTTCATCTGCATCGGCCTGAACTATGCCGACCATGCGGCGGAATCCGGCCTGCCCGTGCCGACCGAACCCGTCGTCTTCAACAAATGGACCAGCGCCATCTGCGGCCCGAACGACGACGTCGAAATCCCGCGCGGCTCCGTCAAGACCGATTGGGAAGTCGAATTGGGCGTGGTGATCGGCAAGGCCGCCAAGTACATCGACGAGGCCGACGCGCTCGATTACGTAGCGGGCTACTGCGTCATCAACGACGTTTCCGAGCGCGAGTGGCAGATCGAGCGCGGCGGCCAGTGGGACAAGGGCAAGGGCTTCGACACGTTCGGCCCGCTGGGCCCGTGGCTTGTCACGCGTGACGAAGTGCCTGACCCGCAGGCGCTCGACCTCTGGCTGGAGGTGGACGGCCACCGCTATCAGAACGGCAACACGCGCACGATGGTGTTTGGCGTGGCGCAACTGGTGGCGTATCTGAGCCGCTGCATGAGCCTGCAACCGGGCGATGTCATCTCGACGGGCACGCCGCCGGGCGTGGGACTGGGGATCAAGCCGAACCCGGTTTACCTCAAGCCGGGGCAGACCATGCGATTGGGCATCGCCGGCCTGGGTGAGCAGTTGCAGCGCACCGTCTCGGCGGACTAACGCTCAACTCTCGATCTCTGCAAAGCGCTGCGCGACCACGTTGCGCAGCCACTGGTTGCCGGCGTCCTGATGAAAGCGCCGGTGCCAGAACACGTTGGTCTGCAACGCCGGCAGCTTCAGCGGCGGCGGCACGAACTCCAGCCCAAACGGCGGCGCCGCACGCTCGGCCAGCTTGCGCGGCACTGTCACCACCAAGTCCGTCGTGCTGATGATGTACGGCACCGCCACAAAGTGCGGCACCGAAAAGCGCGCTGACTGCGTGATCCCCGCCTTATCCAGCAGCGGCCCGATAGCGTTGTACGGGCTGGCTGAACTCGCCACCACCAGGTGCGACGCGCCGCGAAAGCGCTCCAGCGTCAGCTCGCCTTCGGCCAACGCATGCCCGCGCCGGAACATCGTCACGTAGTCCTGCTGGAACAGGCGGCGCTGAAAGACGCTCTCGCCAGACAGATCATCGAACGCGCCGATGGCGAGGTCGATGGCACCCGCCTCCATCTCGGCCTTCATATCGAAGCCGCCGGCGCGCAGGGTGTCGATGCGCACGCCGGGCGCCTGCTCGGCACACAGTTGCGCCAACACTGGCATGAAATACACCTCGCCGACGTCGCTCATGGCAATGGTGAATGTACGCGTGGAACTGGCGGCCTCAAAGTGCGTGCGCTGGCCGAAGGCGCGTTGCAGCGTATCGAGTGCCATGGCCACCGGCTCGGCCAACTGCTCGGCAAGTGCAGTCGGCATCATGCCGCGCGGGGTGCGCACGAACAACTCGTCGTCGAAGGTCTGGCGCAGGCGCGCAAGCGCATTACTGACCGCCGGCTGAGATAGGCCCAGCCGCTCGGCCACGACGGAAATGCGCTTCTCGCGCAGGATTTCCTGAAACAGCACCAGCAGGTTCAGGTCGACATCCCGCAGGTTCAGCATGGCAGCGCCTCAACATTCACAATATCAATAGTATGCATTCTCGCATTGATATTCCAAATTTCCAGCCAACCCGGACAATACCGCAGACCCGAATCAGAACGACAGAGCGGCCAAACCCCATCGATGCCGCCGAAACCGGAGACCACCATGCGCCCTTCCACCGCTGCACCCGCTGCGCCTTCCCCGTCCATTGACCTCACCCGCCTGATCGACCAGGGCAAGGTCGGCGGTTTCCAGATCCTGCTGCTCGCCATCTGCGGGCTGTGCCTAATCATCGACGGCTTTGACGTGCAAGCCATGGGCTACGTGGCGCCAGCCATCATCAAGGATTGGGGCATCACCAAGGCGAGCCTCGGACCGGTATTCGGCGCAGGGCTGTTCGGCATGCTGGTCGGCTCGCTGGTGTTTGGCGTGCTGGGTGATCGCTTCGGCCGGCGGCCGGTGCTGATTGTCGCCACGTTCTTCTTTGCGGCTTGCATGCTGGCCACCACGCAGGTGGAAACGGTGCAGGCGCTGCTCGCTCTGCGCTTCATCACCGGGCTGGGGCTGGGCTGCATCATGCCCAACGCGATGGCGCTGGCCGGCGAGTTCAGCCCCGCGCGCTCGCGCGTGACGTGGATGATGCTGGTGTCGTGCGGCTTTACCGTGGGCGCGGCATTGGGCGGGTTCGTGAGCGCGGCGCTGCTGTCGCGCTTTGGCTGGCAGTCGGTGTTTCTGGTGGGTGGTCTGGTACCGCTCGCCATTGGCGTGATGATGGTGCTGTGGCTGCCGGAATCCCTGCAATACCTGGTGCTCAAGGGTGATCCGCAAACGCGCCACCAGCGCCTCGCGCGCTGGCTGTGCAAGCTCGCACCGCAACTGCAGGTGAACGCGCAGACGCAATTCGTGGTGCCGGAAGCGCCCGCGCGTGGCATGCCGGTCTCGGCACTGTTCACGGAAGGCCGCGCCAAAGTCACGCTGGTGCTGTGGGTCATCAACTTCATGAACCTGATCGACCTGTATTTCCTGTCGAACTGGCTGCCGACGCTGATTCGTGATGCGGGCTATCCGACGGACACCGCCGTGCTGGTGGCCACTGCGCTGCAGGTGGGCGGCGTGATCGGCACGCTCACGCTGGGCCGGTTGATTGATCACCTGGGCTTTGTGCGCGTGCTGGCCGTGTGCTTCCTCGTCGCCTGCGCCACCGTCGCACTGATCGGCCATGTAGCCGCTGCGCTACCGCTGCTGGTGGCGGTGGTGTTTGTCGCCGGCTTCTGCATTGTCGGCGGGCAACCGGCCGTGAACGCGCTGGCCGCCACGTATTACCCGACCACGCTACGTGCCACCGGCATCGGCTGGAGCCTGGGCGTGGGCCGCATCGGCTCAGTGCTCGGCCCCGTGGTCGGCGGGCAGTTGATCGCTATGCAGTGGACGGGCCAGGCGCTGTTCCAGGCAGCGGCAGTGCCGGCGCTGGTGTCGTTCGGCATGGTGCTGGCGTTGACGCTCGCCGCCAGTGGCGCAGACGCCGCACGTTTTGCGGCGCGCAAGCCGGCCTGATTGCGCCGAAACGACGATCAGCGACTACGCTTTCCCTGAAGACGCTCCTGACTCTTTCTCCAAGGACTTCACCATGAACATGCTCGCCCCGACGGCCAAGAACGCATTCACCCCCGCGTCGCTGGGCCGCCCCGCTTACCAGAGCGGCTTCGGCAACGAGTTCGCCACCGAAGCCCTGCCCGGCGCACTGCCGCACGGCCAGAACTCGCCACAGAAGGCACCGTACGGCCTGTACGCCGAGCAGATTTCCGGCACCGCCTTTACCGCGCCACGCGCGCACAACCGCCGCTCGTGGCTGTACCGCATCCGCCCGGGCGCCGTGCATCTGCCGTTCGAGGCCATCGGGCAAAGCCGATTCCACAGCAACTTTAACGAGGTGCCGCCCTCGCCCAACCAGTTGCGCTGGGACCCGCTGCCCGCACCGGCCGCTGGCACCGACTTCATCGACGGCATCGTCACCTTCGCCGGCAACGGCGGGCCTGACGCGCAGACCGGCTGCGGCATCCACCTGTATGCCGCCAACGCGGACATGACCGACCGCTTCTTCTACAACGCGGATGGCGAACTGCTGATCGTCCCGCAGCAAGGCCGCCTGCGCTTGCTGACGGAGATGGGCGTGGTCGATGTCGAGCCGCTGGAAATCGTCGTCGTCCCGCGCGGCGTGCGCTTCCGCGTCGAGCTACCGGATGGTGAAGCCCGCGGCTACATCTGCGAGAACTTTGGCGCGATCTTCCGCCTGCCGGACCTCGGCGTGATTGGCTCGAACGGCCTGGCCAACCCGCGCGACTTCCTCACGCCGCACGCCTGGTACGAAGACCGCGAAGGCGACTTCGAACTCGTCGCCAAATTCCAGGGCAACCTGTGGACTGCCAAGATCGGCCACTCACCACTGGATGTGGTGGCCTGGCATGGCAACTTCGCGCCGTACAAGTACGACCTGCGCCTGTTCAACACCATCGGCTCGATCAGCTACGACCATCCGGACCCGTCGATCTTCCTGGTGCTGCAAAGCCCCTCCGACACGCCCGGCGTGGACACCATTGACTTCGTCATCTTCCCGCCGCGCTGGCTCGCCGCCGAAAACACCTTCCGCCCGCCCTGGTTCCACCGCAACGTCGCCAGCGAATTCATGGGCCTGATCCAGGGCGTGTACGACGCCAAGGCTGAAGGCTTCGTACCGGGCGGCGCCAGCCTGCACAACTGCATGAGCGGCCACGGGCCCGACGCAGACACGTTCGAGAAAGCGAGCAACAGCGACACCAGCAAGCCGCACAAGGTAGACGCGACGATGGCCTTCATGTTCGAAACGCCGGCGGTGATCCGACCCACACGCTTCGCAGCGGAATCCGCACAGCTGCAAGCGAAGTACTTCGAATGCTGGCAAGGCCTGAAGAAGCATTTCGACCCAAACAAGCCCTAAAACCATTCGCCTTGGCGCCAAGGCAAGCACCGAGAAGGTTTAGACGTTGATGCCCTAGATGGCGCCTTGAATTTCTGTTGCAGGGAGGAAAAAGAGAGGAGGCTTGTTTGAGCGAAGCGAGTTTGCCTCCTCTCCCTCCCTGCGACATAAATTCAAGGGGAAGTCGCCATCTCGGGCGCGCCTTTCTTTGCTTACTTTCTTTGGCAAGACAAAGAAAGTGAGTCGGCCCCGGCAGGGGACGAAACAGTGGATGCACCGACAGCGTCAAGAAATAACGCCCCAAACAAATCACAGCCCCCACCATGACCAAATGCCAACTCAGCTGGCTCGAATCCGCCAACACGCCCGACACCCACTTCCCGCTGGAAAACCTGCCCTTCGGCATCTTCTCCACGAAGGAGAACCCCTCACCGCGTGCCGGCGTAGCCCTCGGCGACCAAGTCATCGACCTAGGCACCTTGGACGACGCCGGCCTGCTACCCGCATCCACACGCGGCACCTTCCGCACCGGCACGCTCAACACCTTCATCGCACTCGGCAAGCCGGTGTGGCACGAAACGCGCAAGAAGCTGCAAGCGCTGTTCAGCGTGGCCGACACGCACGTGCGCGACAACGCCACGCTGCACGCCCGCGCGCTGGTGCCGCAAGCCCACGCCGTGATGCACCTGCCCATCGACATCCCCGGCTACACGGATTTCTATTCCTCCAAGGAACACGCCACCAACGTCGGCCGCATGTTCCGCGACCCGGAAAACGCGCTGCTACCCAACTGGCTGGAAATCCCCATCGGCTACAACGGCCGCGCCAGCTCGGTTGTGGTGAGCGGCACACCGCTGCACCGCCCGATGGGCCAGATCAAGCTGCCAGACCAGCCGCGCCCGATCTTCACGGCCTGCCGCAAGCTGGACTACGAACTCGAGATGGCCTTCGTGATCGGCAAGCCAAGCGCGCTGGGCGAGCCCGTCTCCGTAGATGCCGCACCGGAGCACATGTTCGGCGTGGTGCTGCTCAACGACTGGAGCGCGCGCGATATCCAGCAGTGGGAATACGTGCCACTGGGACCGTTCAACGCCAAGACATTCGGCACGTCGATCTCGCCGTGGATCGTGACGATGGAAGCGCTGGAGCCGTTCCGCGTGGCCAACCCGGCGCAATCGCCCGAGCCACTGGAGTACCTGCGCCAGAGCCATCCCAACGCCTACGACATCGCCCTCGAAACTGCTCTGCGTCCGCACGGCGGCCAGCGCACCACCATCGCCCGCACGAACTTCCGCGCCATGTACTGGACGATGGCGCAACAGCTGGCACACCACACCGTATCTGGCTGCAACGTGCGCGTGGGTGACCTGATGGGCTCCGGCACCATCAGCGGCACTACGCCCGATTCGTACGGCAGCCTGCTTGAGCTGACCGCCAACGGCAAGCAGCCGATTGACCTTGCGGATGGGACACCCCAGGGCACCACGCGCACCTTCCTGGAAGACGGCGACGAAGTCATCATGACTGGCTGGTGCCAGGGCGATGGCTATCGCATCGGCTTTGGTGAAGTGCGCGGCGAAGTGCTGCCGGCTCGCAGCGCGAAGTAAGGCTCTAAAGCCCGCTTGAAGGTCCACCGACCCGGCTCCTGCAAATCATCGCGGGAGCCGCTTCAATGCCCGTTGAGTGCGTAAAGACATCGCACGGATTGCGCGGCGTTTTTTAATAGCCGCCAATTATGATCAATCGTTAATATAATGAACAGCGCAGTGGCTCGCCTAATTTCCCTTGGTCATGCATAATCCCGGCCCTTAAACGCTGAACGGGCCTCGCCGTTAAGCGCATCACTGACCTTGCAGGCGTGTTACACCGCGTCGTTCGATGCATACCTCTGATTACATTATCAATCTGACGCTTAGCGCCATCATGATTGTGGGTGCCTACCAGTTCTACTTCTGGTGCCAACGCAACCCAATGCGCCCGACCCGCGCTTTCAATTCCCCGCTTGATGAAGCGATTCCGTATTGGCCCTTCTGGGCCTGGATCTACAGCTTCCTGTATTACCCGGCCATTCTGTATCTGAACCTGCTGGCACCCAGCCCGGCGGCCTTCACGCGCATGGCCATCAGTTTTATCTTCCTGCTGTTCATGCAGATGGTGTTCTTTGTGGTCTTTCCCGTTGAAACACCGGAGCACTGGCGTGATTTGAACCAAGGTAAAGGATTGAGCGAGCGTTTCCTGCAATTCGTCCGCCGGTTTGATGCCGCATCGAACTGCTTCCCGAGCATGCATACCTCGGTTGCCATGCTCACGGCGCTGTTTGCGCTGCCGACGATCGGCCCGATTGCGTTTGCGTTTCCGCTGCTGATCGGTTTGAGCTGTTTGTTCACCAAGCAACACTATCTGCTCGATCTGCCCAGCGGTGCCGCGCTCGGCTGGCTGGCCTACCAATTCCACGGTTGGCTGTGATCGACTGATCCAAACGCAGCCTGCTCCGCTGATCATGCGGATGTCAGGCTGCCGCTGTTGCCTTTCCCCGCTCTCCGCGTTTTACTTTTCTGCCTTCGCCGCAAGTGCGGCCAGCATGGCGTCACCCACTACGTGTTCGCCGTTGGCTTTAAGCGCCTCCCCCGCGCCGCGAATATCGCGCACTTCCTTGTTCTGGCTCAGCTTGAGCTTGCCTTCCAGGCGCGTGATTTCGATCTCGATGCCGACAATCATCTTGAGCAGCGAATCGGTGTAGTCCGCCGGCGCATCCGACATCTTCCACGGCACCGGCTGTGCGGCCTCATGCGTGCGCGTCAAGCGCGCGACCACGCCGCGCACAAAGCGCTCGTCGTCGCGGATGGTAATGCGGCCATGCGCATGCGCCACACGGTAGTTCCACGTCGGCACCTGCTTGTGCGCTTCGTGCTTGCTCGGATACCACGTCGGGGAGATATATGCATCGCCCGCGCGGAAGATGACCAGTACCTCATCGCCGTTGGCTACGTCTTGCCACACGGGGTTGGCGCGCGCCACGTGGGCGTGCAGCACACCCAGCGTGCCCTCCTCGGGCAGCAACAAAAACGGAATGTGGTTCGCATCGAGCCCATGGTTGCCATGCGTGACCAGCGAGCCAAACGGGTTCTGCGCGATCAGCGTATGGAGGACTTCGGTGCGTGATTCATCGAAGTGGGCGGGAACGTACATGGCAACTCCGGTAACAATCGGGCAAATCGACCAGGAAAGCGCCCATTCTGAACCGGAACGTGGCTCCAAAACAGAGCCAGATCGGGGCAGATTATTGGAGCCAGCTCAATCCCGCAGCAGGTTCTTCGCGATGATGAGCTGCTGGATCTGCGTCGTGCCCTCGTAGAGGCGCAACAGGCGCACATCGCGGTAAAAGCGCTCGACCTTGTACTCAGCAATGTAGCCCGCGCCGCCATGAATCTGCACGGCGCGGTCCGCCACGCGGCCGACCATCTCGGAGCAGAACAGCTTGGTGCACGAGGCCAGCATGCTGACTTCATGGTCCTGCTTACCAACGGGCTTCGCGTCATAGCGGCGGGCGCAGTCGCGCACCATCGACATGCCGGCGTACAGCTCGGCCTGGCTGTCGGCCAGCATGGCCTGGATCAGTTGAAAGTCTGCGATCGGCTGACCGAATTGCTTGCGCTCCTTGGCATAGGCCACCGCATCGGTAATGAGCCGGTGCGCCATACCGCACGCCAGCGCGGAGATGTGCAAGCGGCCACGGTCCAGCACCTTCATCGCCGTCTTGAAGCCCTGCCCGGCCACGCCGCCAATGATGTTCGCCGCCGGCACGCGCACGTTGTCGAGCACCACATCGCACGTCTTGGTGCCGCGTTGGCCCATCTTCTTGTCCGGCTTGCCGAGCGTGATGCCCGGCGTATCGGCCGGCACGATGAAAGCCGAGATACCGCCGGCGCCTTCGCCACCGGTGCGCGCCATCAGCGTAAAGGCCCCCGCTCGCGGCGCGTTGGTGATGAAGCGCTTCGTGCCGTTGATGACGTAGTGGTCGCCATCCAGCGTGGCGCGCGTCTGTAGGGATGCCGCATCCGAACCCGCGCCCGGCTCCGTCAGCGCAAACGAGATGATCAGATCACCACTGGCGATGCGCGGCAGGTAATGCGCCTTTTGCGCATCCGTACCGTCCATCAGGATGCCCTGCGAGCCAATGCCGACGTTGGTGCCAAACACCGAGCGAAACGCAAACGCCGTGTGGCCCAGGTCGTACACCACCTCGCACTCCTGCGCCATCGACAGGCCAATGCCGCCGTGCTCCTCCGGAATCGACAGCCCGAACAGGCCCATCTCCTTCATGTCGGCGACGATGTCGGCGGGCACGTCGTCCTCTTCTTCGAGGATGTTTTCCGCCGGCACGAGCCGTTCCGCGATGAAGCGCTGCACCGATTGCTGCAGCAGGCTGAAGGATTCGTCGTCGAGTGCCATGTCGCTAGTTCCTGTGGGATGTTCCCAACGATGGTACCGGGTTGCCGCGTTTTGACAATTCTGCCTCATATCAACAGAATGTCGAATCTTCTTCACCAATTTCACCCACGATATGGACCTCAACGCGCTCAAGCTGTTCGTGGAAATCGTCGATGCGGGCAACCTGTCAGCGGCGGCGCGCAAGCTGCAGACCACGCGCTCCAACGTCAGCCACCGGCTCAAGGCGTTCGAGCGTGCGCTGGGCGTGCAGCTGCTGCGCCGGACCACGCGCCGCGTGGAACCCACAGAGGTCGGCGCCGGCATCTATGAACACGGGCGCAGCATCCTGCGCGAGATGGCGGCGGCGGACGCGCTGGTGTCGTCGCTCGGCAAATCGCTGCAAGGGAGCGTGCGGTTGTCCGTGCCGACCGGGCTTGGGCACCTGTTGGTGTCGCCGCTGCTGGTGGCGTTCAAGCGCGCGTATCCGGACATCCGGCTCGACGTGCGGTTCGACAACCGCGTGTCCGATCTGATTGGTGAAGATGTGGATGTGGCGCTGCGCATCGTGTCGAATCCGCCGGAGTCGCTCGTGGCCACGCTGCTGGATGAAGTGGACTGGGTGCTGTGCGCCGCGCCCGATTACCTCGCTGCGCACGGCGTGCCGAAAACGCTCGATGCGCTGACCGACCACACCATCGTCAGCGCGCCAGCGGTCGGGCAGCCATTGCGGCTATCGGCGCAACTGGGGGATGAGCGCACCCTCGTCACGCTCGACCCGGGTGTTTCGTCCGACAACTACTTGTTCTTGCAAGCGGCGGTGCGCGCGGGCAATGGGCTCGGCATCCTGCCCTACTACGCTGCTGCCGATGATTTGCGCGAGGGGCACGTCAAGCGCGTGTTGCCGGGGTATCGGTTCAGCGTGTTCGGCAGCCGGCTCTACATGCTGGCCATGCCGAGCCGGTATCGCACGCTGGCAACGCGGCATTTGCTGGATTTTTTGAAGGTGGGGTTGCAGGGGAAGTTGCCGCACTTGCCCCAGAAAGAACGGGCCTGACTAGGCCTCCAACGGCATCAACCCCGGCAACTGTGCAAAACAAATCGCCTTCGCCGTCTCAATGAAATCCTGCGCGAACGGCGCTTGCGCATAGTCGGGCGCCATGGCGGCATAGAGGTCGCTCCACAGGCCTTCCTTGCCGACGCGCTTGGCCACCACGTACTCGTAGTCGACGTAGTTCTTGATGCCCCAGCTCGGCAGCGCGGCCAGCCCGCGGCGGCTGGCGACGAGCTGCAGCACCGCAATCGTCAACTCCGCCGTGCGGCGATTGAACGCGATGCCGGCGGGCGTCAACACCTGGCGAATCAAATCGATGCGCTCTTCGGGCACCGGGTAGGTGATGAGCGTCTGATCGGTAAAGTCCTTCGCTTCTAGCCACTTCTTGTTGCGCAGGGGATGATCCACCGGAAGCACAGCCTGGATTTCGAAGCGGAAGAGCGGCGCGAACACCACGCCCCGGCGCATCTTGGCGTCAGAGCCAATCACCACATCCGCGCGGCCGTCCTTGAGCAGCGCCAGCGGATCCGTATGGAAGCCGGAGACGAGGTCCATCTCCACCTCGGGCCAGCGTTGGCGGAAGGCGTCCATGACGGGCATCAGCCAATCGAAGCAGGTGTGGCATTCGAGCGCGATGCGCAGTGTGCCTGCGGCGCGGCCTTTGATGCGCTCCAGATCGCGTTCGGCAGTCTGGATGTCGGCGACGACCTTTTGCGCCAGCTCGAGCAGCCGCTCGCCGGCTTCGGTCAGCTCCACCGTCTGACCTTTGCGACGCACGACGGCCAACCCGTAGTGCGATTCCAGCGCGCGCAACTGATGCGATAGCGCCGATTGCGTCAGATGCAGCCGCTCAGCCGCACGCGATACCGAGCCGCCATCGGCCAGGGCGATCAAGGTACGCAGATGTCGAACTTCCAGCATAGCGAGGCGATTTCCGAAATATGAATTCCATTCAACGTTATCGAAAATAATATCATTTGATTCATGATAGATCGTCGCCGATCATCGCAGGACGCCAAAACACATCCGCTCTCCTGCGACCCCTATGACGACCATCCACACCCTCGGCTACCCGCGCATCGGCGCGCGACGCGAGCTCAAGTTCGCCCTCGAATCGTTCTGGAAAGGCACGTCCACCGAAGACGACCTGCGCGCCACCGGCCGTGCACTGCGCGAGCGCCACTGGGCTGCCCAGCGCGACGCCGGTCTCGATTACGTGACCGTGGGCGACTTCGCCTGGTACGACCAGGTGCTGCAGACGGCCGCCCTGCTGGGTGCCATCCCCACACGCTACAGCTTCGACGCCGCGGAGTTGACGCTTGCGCAGTCGTTCGTACTTGCACGCGGCAATGCCGACCACGCAGCCATGGAAATGACCAAGTGGTTCGACACCAACTACCACTACCTCGTGCCAGAACTCACGCCGGATCTGCTCGATCGTCAATGGGGCCCCGGCACCGAATGGCTGTTCGATGAGGTACGTGAAGCCCGAGCGCTCGGCCACCGGGTGAAGGTGACTCTGGTCGGGCCAGTCACGTTCCTGCATCTGGCCAAGGCGCGCGGCGGGCTGCCCGACAAGCTAGCGCTGCTGCCGCAACTGCTGCAGGCCTACACAGGCGTGCTGCAGCGCCTGGCCGCGCTCAACGTGGAATGGGTGCAGATCGACGAACCGGCGCTGGTGCTGGAGCTGCCGCAAGCCTGGGTAGACGCATTCGCCCCCACGTATCAGGCACTGGCGACAGCCAACGGTCCGAAGCTGCTGCTGGCCACGTACTTTGAAGCCGCCTCGCATCATGCTGCGCTGATCAGGTCGCTGCCCGTGGCGGGCGTGCATCTGGATCTCGTGCGTGCGCCGGAACAGCTTGCTGCCTTCGCGCCGTGGCCTGTCGACAAAGTGCTGTCGGTGGGCGTGGTTGATGGCCGTAACATCTGGCGCGCAGATCTCGCCCGGGTGCTGGAGCGCGTTACACCGCTGGCCAAGGAGCTCGGCGACCGCCTCTGGATTGCGCCGAGCTGCTCGCTGCTCCACGTGCCGGTCGACCTGTCCGCCGAAACCAAGCTCGATGACGAACTCAAAGGCTGGCTGGCCTTTGCACGCCAGAAGCTGGATGAACTGGCCGTGCTCAAGCGCGCATTGGTCGAGGGACTCGCTGCCGTGCAAAACGCGCTCGACGACAACCGCGCCGCCATTGCGTCACGCGCTCAATCGCGCCGCGTGCACAACGCGGGCGTCAAGAAGCGCGTGGCGGCCATCCGCGCCGAAGACGCAGAACGCGCCGCACCCTACCCCGCTCGTGCTGAAGCGCAGCAAGCGCGCTTGAAGCTACCACTGCTGCCGACCACCACCATCGGCTCGTTCCCGCAGACGGCGGAGATCCGCCAGGCACGCGCGCAACACAAGCGCGGCGAGTTGCCAGCACTGGATTACCTGCAGCGCATGCGCGCCGAAATTGCCGACGTCGTGCGCCGCCAGGAAGCCCTGGGCCTCGACATGCTCGTGCACGGCGAAGCCGAGCGCAACGACATGGTCGAATATTTCGGCGAACTGCTGTGGGGCTATGCCTTCACCGTCAACGGCTGGGTGCAGAGCTACGGGTCGCGCTGCGTGAAGCCGCCCGTCATCTACGGTGACGTGTATCGCCCCGAAGCCATGACGGTCGAGTGGTCCAAGTACGCGCAAAGCCTGACCGCCAAGCCAATGAAGGGCATGCTCACCGGCCCCGTGACGATGCTGCAATGGTCCTTCGTGCGAGACGACCAGCCGCGTGAACAGACCGTGCTGCAGATCGCCCTGGCGCTGCGCGACGAGGTGTGCGACCTGGAGGCCGCCGGCATTGCCGCCATCCAGATCGACGAACCTGCCTTCCGCGAAGGCCTGCCGCTGCGTGCGTCCGACGTACCGGGCTACCTGGAGTGGGCGGCGCGTGCCTTCCGCGTATCGGCCTCGGGCGTGCGCAATGACACGCAGATCCACACGCACATGTGCTACTCGGAGTTCAACGACATCCTGCCGGCCATCGCGTCGATGGATGCCGACGTGATCACCATCGAGACGTCGCGCTCGAACATGGAGCTGCTCGAAGCGTTTGGCGAGTTTGCCTACCCGAACGAAATCGGCCCGGGCGTGTACGACATCCACTCGCCGCGCGTGCCGCGTGTGGAAGAAATGGAAGCGCTGCTCGACAAGGCCGCGCAGGTGGTGCCGGTGCAGCGTCTGTGGGTGAACCCGGATTGCGGCCTGAAGACGCGTGGCTGGCCGGAGGTGGAAGCGGCATTGCAAGGCATGGTGGAGGCCACGCGGCGGCTGCGTGCCAAGCACGCCAACGCGCAATGCGCGGGCAGCGCAGCGTTGGTTGAAAACGTGTCAGCCTGAGCGCGGGGCCACTCGGTATGCCGCTCAGGACCCCGCGGCTGCACCTTCGCCGTAACGCCCGGCCCCGGCCACAAAGCGCGCGGCACCCGCCACGCCCTCGGCAAACACCATCGGCGTGCCGCGCGCGCCCTCCTGGCGCAACGCGTCGGCCAGCGATAGATTCCACTGCGCGTAGGCCGACGCGCGGTCCGCCAGCATGCACTGCTGAGGAAACGCGGCAATCTCGCGCGCAAGCTGCAAAGCCGCGGCGAGCGACGCTCCCGGCTCGACCACGCGGCTGGCGAGCCCCATGGTGAGTGCCTCTTCAGCGTGCACCGCGCGGCCGGTCAGAATCATGTCCAGCGCCCGCCCCATGCCAACGATGCGCGGCAGACGCACCGTGCCGCCATCGATGAGCGGCACACCCCAACGGCGGCAGAACACGCCGAACACCGCGTCGCGCTCCATCACGCGCAGGTCTGCCAGCAACGCCAGTTCCAACCCGCCCGCTACGGCATAGCCGCTCACCGCGGCGATGAGCGGTTTGGACAACGCCATGCGTGAAGGCCCCATCGGCCCAGGCGCCCCGCCATCGGGGTCGAGATGGTTGCACCGCGCCGGATCACCCACGGCCGTCAGGTCAGCCCCTGCGCAGAAATGTCCGCCGGCGCCGCCGAGCACCGCCACGCGCAGCGCCTCGTCGGCCTCGAAGCGTTCGAACGCGGCAAGCAGGTCAGCCGCAGTCGGCCCATCCACCGCGTTGCGGCATTCGGGCCGGTTGAGCAGGATCGTGCAAACTGGGCCATCGGTCTGGAACAACACGGCATCGGGCATGGGCGGTCTCCTGTTCTGAGTCGATCTGGCCGACCGCCCGATGCTACACCTGCTGTGACGAGCGCTCCTGTTCAGGCTCTGGCTCGCGCTCGCTACGCTCGTGGTGGCGCACGCCCCGCACCTTGTGCAACGTCCACGCCTTGACGTCGTCCACCTTCTCGAACACCACGGGCACCACCAGCAGGCTCAGCAGCGTGGAGGTGAGCAGCCCGCCAATTACCGCCACGGCCATCGGCGCGCGGAACCCCGCATCGCCTTCCAAGCCGAGCGCCATCGGCACCATGCCGGCCGTCATCGCCACCGTGGTCATGACGATCGGGCGCGCACGCTTGTGACATGCATCGATGATCGCCTCGGTGCGAGACATCCCCAGATCACGCCGCGCGACGATGGCGTATTCCACCAGCAGAATCGAGTTCTTCGTCACGATGCCCATCAGCATCAACAAGCCGATCAGCGCCGGCAACGACAAGCTGAAGCCGAACAGCGCCAGCAACCCGAATGCGCCGCCGACCGACAACGGCAGCGCCGCCAGAATCGTCACCGGCTGCGTGAAGTCGTGGAATAGCAGCACCAGCACGGCATACACGCACAGCACGCCAGCAAACATGGCGAGCAGGAATCCGCCAAACAATTCCTGCATGCCTTCCACATCGCCCGCGGCAATGCGGTGCACGCCCGGCGGCAGGTTCTTGATGGACGGCAACGCCTCCACGGCTTGGTTGGTGTCGCCCAGTGCGCGGCCCTCCAACCCCACGCTGATGGTGACGTTGCGGCTGCGGTCGTAGCGATCAATCTGCGCGGGGCCACTGGCGATGGAGATATCGGCGATGTTCTCCAGCGGCACGGCACCGTTGCGGCCCGGCACGCGTAGTTGCCGGATCGTGTCGATCTGGTGGCGCGCCTTCGGGTCCAGCTCAACGCGGATGTAGACCTGCCGCTCGGGCAGGTTCAGCTTGGGCAGGTTGACGTCGTAGTCGCCCGCAGTGGCCACGCGCACAGCCTGGCCGATGGCGGCCGCCGTGACGCCTTGCTGCGCAGCGCGTGCAAAGTCCGGGCGGATAACGATTTCCGGCCGCAGCAGACTCGCCGATGACGTGATCGCTCCCAGCCCCGGCACAGTGCGCAAGTCTCGCATCACGTCGCGAGAAACCTGCTGCAGCGTGGCAGGATCATCGCCCGCCAGCACCACCTGCAATTGCTCGCCCGAACCAACGGCGCCAAAGGAAATGCGCACGCCCGGCACGCCCTCCAGCATCTCGCGCAACTGGCGCTGCACCTCTTGTTGTTTGAGGTGCCGATCATGCCGGTCCGTCAGCGAGATGGTGAGCGTGCCGGTGCGCACCTCGCCACCGCTGGAACCCGGCACGCCGGCCATTACGCCAGAGCCGATGGCTGTGTACACCCGCCGCACCTCTTTGTGCTGCATCACGATCTTGCGTACGCGCTCGGTGTTCTCGCGCGTCTGGGCAATGGTGCTTCCCGGCGCGCTCTCTACCGTCATCTGCAATTGCGCCCAATCTTCGGGCGGCAGGAAGGTCGCGGGAATCAGCCCAATGATGGCAACCGACACCACGAGAAATGCAGCCGCCATGCCGCCCGTCTTCCACGGATGCACCAGGCACCAGCGCGCGGCCTGCAGATAGCGCGTCATGATCCAGCCGTCGCGGTTGGTCTCGGCTTGGGGCTTGAGCATGTAGGCGGCCATCATGGGCGTCAGCAACCGCGCCACCAGCAGCGAGGCCAGCACCGCCAGCGATGCCGTCCATCCGAATTGCTTGAAGAACTTGCCCGAGATGCCGCCCATGAATGCCGTCGGCAAAAACACCGCCACCAACGTGAGCGAGGTGGCAACCACCGCCAGGCCGATTTCCTGCGCTGCTTCCATCGCAGCTTCCAACGGCTTCTTGCCGTTGCGCAGGTGGCGCACGATGTTCTCCACTTCCACGATGGCATCGTCGACGAGAATCCCGACCACGAGCGTCAGCGCCAGCAGCGTGATGCCGTTGAGCGTAAAGCCAAGCACGTCCATCGCCGCGAAGGTCGGGATGATGGACAACGGTAGCGCCACAGCAGAAACAAACGTCGCACGCCAATCGCGCAGAAACAGCCACACCACCAGCACCGCCAGGATCGCCCCCTCATACAGTGCGTCCATCGACGCCTTGTACGAATCCTCCACCTGCTTGACCATGTTGTAGACCTCGGTCACGTGCACGTTGGGGCGTTCGGCCTGCAACTTGGCAATCGCTGCGCGCACACCTTTAGCGACCGAGATTTCACTGGCACCGCGCGAGCGGAACACCTGGAAGCTCACCACCGGCTTGCCATCGAGCAAGGCCATCTGGCGCGGCTCGGCAGCCGTGTCGCGCACGTCAGCCACGTCCGACAGGCGAATGCGGCGCCCATCCGATAGGGGGACGTCCATCTGCGCCAACTCGCGTGCGCTCTTCACGGTGCCGAGCGTGCGCACCGCCTGCTCCTGACCGCCGATGTTGCCGCGTCCGCCCGGGGCCTCCTGCTGCATGCCGCGCACCTGCGCGCTGATGTCGGCGGCCGTCACGTTCAAGGCCTGCAGGCGCACGGGGTCGAGCTGGACACGCACCTCGCGGTCCACTCCGCCCTGGCGCGTCACCTTGGCCACGCCGTGTACCGACAACAGCCGTTTGTTGACCGTGTTGTCGACGAACCAGGAGAGGTCCTCCGGGTCCATGTCGGTGGCATCCACCGCGTAGGTCAGCACCGGCATGCCGGCAAAGGTCACGCGAGAAATCACCGGCTCCTGCACGTCCGACGGCAATTGCGCGCGAATGCGGCTGACGGCATCACGCACGTCGTTCACCGCTTCCTGCACATCCTTTTCCAGCTCGAACTCCACCATCGTCGTCGAGCTGCCATCGTTGATGGTGGAGGTGATGTGCTTGATCGCGCCGATGCTCGCAATGCTGTCTTCGATCTTGCGCGTGACCTCCGTCTCCATCTGCGTGGGCGTGGCGCCGGGCAGGCTGGCCGTTACCGAGACGGCGGGGAAGTCGATATCCGGAAAATTCTGGATCGACAGCATCTTGAACGACACCAGCCCCGCCACCGTGATCAGGATGAACAGCAGGATCGACGGAATCGGCTTGCGAATCGCCCAGGCGGAAAAGTTCATCGCTTGGCTCCTGTGGCGGCCGCGGCTGGCGCTGAGGCAGCTGCCCCCGGCGCCACCACGCGCACGAGGTCCCCATCGCTCAGGAAGGCGGCGCCCACGGCGACCACAGCATCGTTGGGGCCGATGCCCTGCGCGATCTCGACCAGACCGCCCTGACGGCGGCCGAGCGTCACCTTGGTCTGGCGCACACGCCCTTGCGGGGTCACCACCATCACGTAGTCATAACCATCGCGCGAAAACACGGCCGTCTCGGGCAAGGTCGTGGCCGGCGCGTCGCCCAGCAGCACATCGCCCGACAGGTACATACCAGCCTTCACGCCCGAGGTTGCCGCCTCCGGCGGCAGATCGACATAGACCAGGCCGTTGCGCGTATTGGCGTCGACAGTGGGAGCGACCTGGCGCACGCGGCCGTTCACAATGCCGCCGTCCATGCGGCGCAAGTGCACGGCCTGGCCGGGTTGAACGCGCGGCAGTACGTCGCCGTGCATTTCCGCACGCCACTCCAGTCGGTTCTTGCGGATCAGCTTGAACAACTCCGTGCCGGACGACACCACCGCACCCACGGTGGCCGTGCGCGCGCTGATCACGCCATCATCCGGCGCCACCACGCGCGTATAGCGCAGGCGCAGTTGCTGGCTGTCGAATTGCGCGCGGGCAGCGGCCAGCTTGGCGGCAGCCGTCTTGGCCTGCGTGTCGTATTGCACGAGATCCTGCTGGCTGATGGCGCCGCTCTTGTCGAGCTCGTGCGCGCGGCGCGCTTCGCCGGCGGCCTGCGCGGCAGACGCTTCGGCCTCGGCCAATGTGGCGCGCTGCGCAGCCACATCGGCACGCACGGTTTCATCCGACAGGCGTGCCAGCAATTGCCCTTGCTTGACCACATCGCCCACGTTGACGAGCACCTCAGCCAGCTTCAGCCCGTTCACCTCCGCGCCGATGCTGGCCTCCTGCCATGGCTGCACCGCACCGCTGGCCGTGGCAATGCGCGGCCATACCTGCTGCCCCATCTGCGTCACGTTAACGGCGAGCGCCGGCTTGGCCGCCGGCTGGTCTTTGCTCTTGCTCTCGGGCGCCGCCTTACCGCACGCCGCGAGCATGCCGGCCAGCATCACGGCACATACGGCCCGTGCTGCGGCCTTCCAAACATGTTGTCCTGTCATGAAACGTTTCCGATGTGCGCGGGGCGCTGTGCGGCCGGCGCGGGAACTTGAGAAGAGTTGTGTTGGGGTTGAGCGGAAGCATCCGCTGCGGCAGCTTCGCACCAACCGCCGCCAGCCGCTTTGTACAGCGCCACCCAGGCCTGCGCACGTTCAAGCCGAACGGCTGCCAACGATTGCGACGCCTGCAACGCTGTGCGCCGCACGTCTTCAAGTTGCAGCAGGCTGCCGGCGCCCAGGCGGTAACGTGCACTGGCGGCGTCGAGCACCTTGGCGTATTGCGCATCTGCCGTAGAAGCGGCGTCGACGCGGCGGTCAGCGGCGTCCAGACGCACGAGCGCGTCTTCCACTTCTTGCACGGCCTGCCGTACCTTCGCGCGATAGCCGGCGAGCGCCTGGTCATAGCGCGCGCGTGCTGTTTCTACACGCGCTGCCCCGGCCCCGCCATCAAAGATCGGCAACGACACAGCGGGCCCGAACGACCACGATTTGGTCGTCAACGATTGCCCGCCAAGCCGATAGGAATTGATGCCGATGGACCCAGCCAGCGTCAGCGACGGCAAGCGGCTCGCCACCGCCACGCCAATGTCCGCGCTCGCACCGGCCACTGCGCGCTCCGCAGAGGCCACATCCGGTCGCTGCGACAGTACCTGCGCCGGCACATCAGGCACGCCGGCATCCGGCGGCGCAGGAATCTGCGCGTTGGCCTTGGCGAGCAAGCCCTTCAACGTGTCGTGGCCCAGCCCCGTGAGGGTGACCAGCTTGTCGATGCCCTGTGCGCATTGCGCGCGCTGGCCCTCGAGCACATTCGCCGCATCGGCTACGGTGGCCTGGGCTTGCGCGTAATCGGCCGGGGCGATGAAGCCCGCGCGGAACTTGCGCTCGGTCAGTTGCAGCGTCTCCTCTCGCGAGGCGAGCGTCGTTGCATCGATGTCGACCAGCGCTTCACATTGGCGCTGCTGCAGGTAGGTATTGGCGACCTCCGCCGCGAGAGAGACGCGGGCGTCATGCCAATCGGCCTCGCTGGCCGTCAGGCGCGCGTCTGCGCCCTCCAGGCTGCGGCGCTTGCCGCCGAATAGATCGATCTCCCACGAAGCATCGGCTTGCGCGGCCAGCGTGGTAATGGTGCCCAACCCCAGCGTGGGGCTGAGCGTGCTGGCACCCAGCCCGCCAGCGCCCGCACCTGCGCCAAGCTGGCTGCCGCCAAACCCGCCTTGGCGCGTGGCCGAGCCACTGCCCTTCAACTGCGGAAACAGCGCGGCTTGACTGCTCGAAACCGTGGCACGCGCCTCGCGCACACGGCCCACCGCCTGGGCGATGGTCGGGCTGGTGGCGTCGGCCTGCCCCACCAGCTGTGTCAGCACGGGGTCGTGAAACTGCTCCCACCAACGGGCCAATGCCATGCGACTGCCGTGGTGCGGCAGCGTGGCATGCCAGCTAGCAGGCGCTTCGGTGCCGCTCAGCTGGGGTGCTTTGTAGTCGGGCCCGACCGCGCAGCCAGCCAGCAACATCGCCAACAAGGGCGCAGCCAGCGGCAACGCAGATCGTGCAAGACCGCCAAGCAATCGGTCGCCGGCGTGTCGACCAGTCTTCATATGAGGTGTCCTTTGGGAACGCAGCCGGAATTATGCCCAGTCAAGCGTCCACAAGACACCCGCTCTGCCGTGATGCTCAGCTAACCTTCACGTTCAGCAAAGATCGGGACGTTTTGCGTCAGATATAGCCGAGCAACACAAGAATGACGACGATCACCACAATCAGCCCGAGCCCGCCCGTCGGCCCGTAGCCCCAGCTGCGGCTGTACGGCCACGACGGCAACGCGCCAATCAGCAGCAGAATCAGAACGATGATGAGGATGGTGCTTAGCATGTGGCCTCCTGGCATTCATATCGGTATGCCGCCGCCCGCGATGGCGACGGTCTTGTTCGTCACCTAGCACGCCCTGTTCCCACGCAAGCTCGCCTTATGGTTGGGAAAAAATCTTGGCGGTTAATTGCGCATATCTGTCATCACTCGGCTTATGATCCGGCCGGTTCTGACCAGGGAGTTGTAGGCATGCCTTCCATTGCGATCGAATCTCCGGCCTCGCTCGGCTGGATCGGTGCGGGGCGCTTGGCGCGGGCGCTGGCGGTGCGCGCACATGGCGTGGGCGTGCGCACCGTGGCCGTCGCCAGTCGCACACCGGCAACCGCCGCCTGGCTAGCGGAAGCGACCGGGGCCCGGGCGTTGGATGCACAAGGCGTAGCGGATGCTGCGGATTGGGTCTTCATCACCGTGCCGGACGACGCCATTGCAGACGTCGTTGCCGGTGTGCGCTGGCGGCCCGGCCAGCTCGTCATCCATTGCAGCGGCGCAGGCGAGCGCGACTTGCTGGCCGCAGCAGAACAAGCCGGTGCGCAGACGGCCAGCTTCCATCCCCTCTTCCTCTTTGCCGGGTTGCCGGACGACGCCGAGCGCCTGCGCGGTGCATCCATCGCCATCGATACCGATGCGCCCTACGATGCCGTGCTCGCGAACTTCGCCATCTGGCTGGGCTGTACGCCGCTGCTGGTGCAAGCCGGACAACGTGCGCTGTATCACGCCGGCGCCAACTACGCTGCGAGCTTTCTGCTGTGCGCCCTGCACGAAGCGGCCACCTTGTGGGCCGCCGCCGGTATCGACCGCGAAGCGGCGGTCGCTGCAATGTGGCCGCTGGTGGACGGCACGCTGGCCGCCGCCCGTGCGCGCGGTTTGTCCGGCGCATTGGCTGGCCCCGTTTCGCGCGGAGATGGCAGCGTCATCGATAAGCATCTGCATGCCCTCAATGCGCTCGCCGGTGACCACGCGGCGCTGTACACGGCACTCACACGACGCGCACTGGCATTGGCCGCAGAACGTGGAGCGCCACGCGCCGACGTGCTGACCGATTTAGCGAAACGGCTCGACACCGCGCAATAACTGCGTCGGCATCAATGGGATTGGGCTCGTGTGCACCCGCCCGGTGCACACCCTACAATCGGCACCCATTCCGCAAACCCATCCCACCATGTCTGCCACGCCGCCGTCCTCTGCCGTATCCCACCCTCAGCATCGCTCGACAGGGGCGCTCGCGCTGTTGGTGATCGGCTTGGTGCTGGTGGGCGTCAATCTGCGGCCCGCGCTATCGAGCCTGTCGCCGGTGCTCAAGCAAGTGACGGCGGGCACGGGGTTGTCGGGTGCCACGGCGGGCCTGCTGACGACCTTGCCCGTGCTGTGCCTGGGCGTGTTTGCACCAGCGGCCGCCGTGCTGGCCCGGCGCTTTGGCGCGGAACGTGCCGTGGGTGGTTTGCTGATCGCGCTGGCGGCGGGCATTGCATTGCGCAGCGCGGGCGGCGTGGTGCCGCTCTTCATCGGCACGGTGGCGGCGGGCGCGTGCATTGGTGTCACGGGCATCCTGCTGCCGGGCATCGTCAAACGAGACTTCGGCCGGCAGGCGGATCTGATGACCGGCGTCTACACCATGGCGCTGTGCTTTGGGGCGGCCGTTGCGGCTGGCGCCAGCGCTCCGCTGTCGGCATGGCTGGGCGGATGGCAACCTGCACTGGCGTTTTGGGCGCTACCTGCGCTGCTGGCCTTCATCGGCTGGTGGCCGCACATGCGGCACGCGCACGGCAAGAATGCAGCGGCGCGTATCGAGCGGGTATCGCTATGGCGTCAGCCGATCGCCTGGCAGGTGACGCTGTATATGGGGTTGCAATCGTCGCTGGCGTACTGCGTGTTCGGTTGGCTGCCCGTCATTCTGCAAGATCGGGGGCTTTCGGCGTGGCAATCCGGCATGGTGGTGGCGGTGTCGATTCTCGTGCAACTCATCACGGCGCTGGGCGGGCCGTTCATTGCGCGGCTCGGTCGGGATCAGCGCCCCGCCGTGCTGCTGATGATGCTGATGTGCTGGGCCGGCCTGATGGGCTGCCTGTATGCACCGCTCTCGACGCTGTGGTGGTGGGCCGTGCTCTTGGGGCTGGGCCAGGGCGGCAACTTCAGCGTGGCGCTATCGCTGATCGTGCTGCGCTCGGCTGATGCGCGCGTGGCGGTCAGTCTGTCGGCCATGACGCAGGGCATCGGCTACACCCTGGCCGCTGCAGGCCCGTACCTCATGGGCGTGCTGCACGACCTGACCGGCAACTGGGCCGTCATGGGCTGGCTATTCAGCGCGATTGCGCTGGCCGCGATCGTGGCGGGTGCCCTGGCGGGCCGCAATCGCACGCTGCACGCAGGCGAGTGAGCCGCGCTTACCTGGCTTTGGCCTGCGACTTGCCAGCGCGAAAACACCCGGCCTCGTGATCATCCACCATGCCCGTCGCCTGCATGAAGGCATAGCAGATGGTGGGGCCGACAAACTTGAAGCCGCGCTTAACCAGCGCCTTGCTCATCGCCTTGGACGCCTCGGTGGCAGCGGGCGCATCGCGGTAGCTGTTCCAGCGGTTGACGATGGTCTTGCCATCGACGAACGCCCACAGAAAAGCATCGAGCGAACCCACTTCTTCCTGCAGTTCCAGCACCTTGCGTGCGTTGATGACGGCACCCTCCACCTTGGCGCGGTTACGCACGATGCCCGGGTCGGCGAGCAGCTGTTCGATGCGCGCGGGCGTGAAGCGCGCAACGCGTGCCGGGTCAAACCCCTCGAACACCTCCTGATAGCGCGCCCGCTTGCGCAGGATGGTCTGCCACGACAGTCCGGCCTGCGCGCCTTCCAGGATGAGCATTTCGTAGAGGTGGCGATCATCGTGCGATGGCACCCCCCATTCGGTGTCGTGATAATCGATCATCAACGGGTCGTCATTCACCCAGCAGCAGCGGGACATCTCAACGCCTCCCAGTTTTCTAAATCCAGCCAGACTTGCGCAGCTTGCGATACAGCGCTACGCACGCCAGCGCCGTGCACGTCAGCACGATGGGGTAGCCGGCCGGATGTTCCAGCTCCGGCATGCCTTTGAAGTTCATACCGTAGTTGCTGAACACCACGGTTGGGATGGCGAGAATTGCGCCCCACCCCGCCAGCCGCTTCACGATGTCGTTCTGCGTGACGGACACCAGCGCCACGTTCACGGAGATGGCCGTGGTCAGCATTTCGCGAATCACGTCGAGCGCGCCCACCACACGGTGCGCGTGGTCGGCAATGTCGCGGAAGTACGCGCGCAGCTCCTTGGGCACCACGTCTTCGTGCAGGCGCACGAGCTGGCCGGCGATGTCTTCCACCGGCAGCGCCGCATTGCGTAAGCGCAAAAGCTGACGCTTGAGCGTGTACAGCCGCTCGATGGAGGCGCGATCAAACGAGTCGCCAAAGATGCGGCTCTCGATGGCCTCGAATTCTTCCTGCAGGCTCTCCAGCACGGGCTGGTAGTTGTCGACCACAAAGTCCATGACCGCATATAGCGCAAACGGCGCGCCCTTCGCCAGCAATTGCGGCGTGCGTTCGCAGCGCTCACGCACCGGCGAATACGACGCCGACGGCCCATGCCGCACCGAGACAAGAAAATCCTTGCCGACAAACAGATGCGTCTCGCCAAAGACCACGTTGCCCTGCTCCAGCTGCGCCGTGTTCAACACGATGAAAAGCGTCTCGCCATAGACCTCCAGCTTGGGGCGCTGGTGGGCGTTGCGCGCATCTTCAATGGCGAGATCGTGCAGGCCGAATTCTTCCTGCACGCGCATGAGCATGGCGTTATCGGGCTCATGCAAGCCCAGCCAGACAAACGAGCCGGGTGTGTGCAGCACATCGCTGATGGCCTCGACAGAGAGGTCGCGTTCGCGCTTGCCGTTGCGGTACAGCGCGCTGTTGATCACCATAGGCATGGCGTGTCTCCGGACGCGTCAGCGGTCTTCGCGCTGATCGGCGCTTTTGGCATCAGGTGTGCCGGCAAGTACGGGCACTGCGGCAATGCGGGTTTCAATCTGCGCGAGCGCTTCGGACAGTGCGTGCACGAGATCGTCCGGCAGCCCATCGAGCGTGGCATTGAGGAAGGCGACGCGGCGCGGCATGCACTCGAGCACCACGGCCGAGCCGGCGTCTGACAGCGAGACGTTGGTCAGGCGGTTGTCGCGCGCATCGGTGGTGCGTTCGATCCAGCCGAGCTGGTCGAGCACCTTGAGCTGGCGGGTCAGCGCGCCGGGGTCCATCTGCAGGCGCTCGGCCAGTTGCTTCTGCGCCATGCCGCCGCCGGTGTTGTCATACAGCGCGAGCAGAATGCGCCAGCGCGGGATCGGCTGGCCAACATGCGCCTCGAAGGCGGCCATGAACGCACGATAGGTGCGTCCAAACTGGTGCATGACGGCGAAGCGTTCGCGTTCAGAGGTCATCGATCAGGGCTGAGATTGCTGGGGAACCGCGCATCCTAACCGCTCCGGCGCCTTCTCGCCTATTCAGGCTGTTGCACCGGCTCGACATGATGCAACGCCACCGGCGGCACCCGACTCACGCGCCACAGGCCCACGAGTGCCACCACGGTAGCCACGATCAGACCAATATGGATGGCGCCCACCAGCACGTGCCGGGCCGCCTCCAGCAGCGCGGCGCCGTCGTGGCCCGCCGCATGCATCTGCGCAAGCAACGCAGTTTGCGCGTCATGATCGATGAGAATTTCAGGATCAGCAAGCTGGTGCAGCCATTGCGCGGCATCGTCCGCACGCAGTGCATCGCCCACACCCGACGCATAGCGTTCGCTGACCAGCGTGCCGACCAGCGCGGTGCCCACCATCCCGCCCACCATGCGCAGCGATTGCAGCAGCGCCGTGGCGATCCCCAAGTGCGCGCGCCCTGCCGTCTGCTGCGCGAACACCGTCAGGTTGGGCAGCACAAAGCCCAGCCCCAGGCCCGCCACGAGCATCAAGCCCGTCAACACCACGTGCGGCATTGACTTGGACGACGCCGACATGCCCGCCAACGCCAGCGTCAGCAAGGCAAACCCCGCGTACAGCATGCTGTTGGGCTTGGGAATGTGCGTGACGATACGTCCGTTGATGATGCTGCCCAACGTAATGCACACCACCAGCGGCGTGATGATCAGCCCCGCCTGTTGCGGCGACATGCCGAACCCACCCTGGAACAGCAGCGGCGCATAAAACAGCACCGCAAACATCGAAAAGCCCGACAGCAGCGCCAGCATGAACAGCGCCGCCAGCGACGGATTGCGCAGCATGTCGAACGGCAGCAGCGGCTGCTCAGCGCGCTGTTCCCACCACCAGAGCGCCACAAACGCGGCGGCCGACAGCACGAGCCAACCCAGCATCGGCAGCGACAGGCCATGACGCGGCAGCCACTCCACAAACAGCTGCAACGCGCCCAGCGCCACCGTAATCAGCAACGCCCCCTGCCAGTCCAGCCGCATCTTTCCATCATGCCCGGTATGTACGTTCTGGCGCAGATGCGGCAGAAAGCGCCACGCAAACCACAGCCCCAGCATGCCAAACGGAATGTTCACGTAAAACACCGAGCGCCAGCCATAGGCCTGCGTCATCCATCCACCCAGCGTCGGGCCGATGGCATTGGCGATGCCAAATGACGCGCTTAGCAGCACCTGCCAGCGCAAGCGCACGCGCGCATCCGGGAAGAGATCGGGGATGCAGGCGTAAGCCGTGCCCACCAGCATGCCGCCGCCGACACCCTGTAGCGCCCGCGACCACACCAGAAACGTCATGCTGCCGGCCATGCCGCACATCACAGAGGCCAGCGTGAACACGACGATGGACGCGATCACAAATGGCTTGCGCCCGTAAAAATCGCCCAAGCGGCCAAAGATCGGCACCGTCACTACCGAAGTCAGCAGATACGACGTCGCCACCCACGCGTACAGCTCGAAGCCTTTGAGCTCGGCCACCACGGTGGGCAACGCCGTGCCGACTACCGTCTGGTCAAACGCAACGAGCACGACGACAAAGCAAATGCCGATCATCGCCAGCAGCGATTCCTTGAACGGCAGGACCTGGGTATGGGAGTGCGGGAGCGCAGTGTGGACGGCCATGGCGGCGGAATGACGATACAAATGATGCATCAATGATTGATGCATCAACTAAATTGTAGCGAAATTCAGCGGGGTTCGCTTGGAGGTTTGATCCGTAAAAATAAAGTCTGTCGGATAGAAAAAGAGTCTGTCGAGGCGCCTTTTCATGCGCCTCACGAGTGCCCACTTGACGGCCCCGCAAGCGCGGCACTCGTAAGCCATTGATCTTGTTGAGCTAGGCAGAAGACGGGGGAAATCCGCACCGGCTAGGCGCCTGAAAAAGCAAGTGATGCGCACTAGGTATGACCATCCGAGCGGTACGGACGAGGCGTATTTCAATACCCGACTAGCAACACATCCCAGATTTTTTGGCCACCCGCCTCGCTAGTTCGACGCTGTGGAAAAGCCCAGCCGAACCGCGGCGGATTTCACACCCCGCGCTTCCTGAGGCCATTGGTGAGAATGTTCATCACCGTGCCGAACAGGGCGTCAATTTGCGCCGCGTCTGCCCGCAGACTGTCGGTGCGCCACATCAGGCTCAATACGCCATTCATCATGGCCCATAGGCTGGTGGCAGTGAGTTCAGGATCGAACCCGCTGTCAACGACCGCCTCGTCAATGCCCCGGCGGATCAAGGCGCTCAATTTGGCGTTTTGCTCCCGGATCAAGTTCGCGATCTGCGTCAGCGCCTCGGGCTCGTTCGGCGGGTCGACCAGGATACGAAACTGGTGCGGGCGTTCCCTGGCGAAGTTGGTGTAGGCCGCCGCCACCGCGTACAAGCGGTCTTCCACGCTGCCCGGCGAGGCATATGCGGCATCCATGTATTGCCGATTCTCTTCCAGCGCGCGCTCTGCCACGGCGATCAGCAGCGCCGAGAGTCCCCCGACCCGGTTGTACAAGGTCTGCACCGCCACGTCGGCACGTGTTGCGACCGCCTCAAGGGTAACCGCGTCGCGTCCCCCTTCCGCCAGCAGAGTCTCCGCCGCTTCCAGGATCGACAACCGGGTCGCCTTGGCCTTGCGCTGCGTTCGAGTCTCCTTTTCCGGGCTAGCTATTTTCTTTTCTGTTGGATTGACTTCCATTTTTGGAACCTATTACACTATTTGAAGCAGTTACAAGTTTGTTGATGGCTACAAATATTCTCATACATCGACATATCGGAGGAGCAATGTGGCGACGAACGAACGTGGAGTTCTCTTCAGGCCGGCGAGGAGAGCGGTGCCTGGGCTGGCTTTATGAACCGGAAAGGAATGGGCCTTTCCCCGTCATTGTCATGGCGCACGGGCTGGGCGGCATCAAGGAAATGCGCTTGGACGCGTTTGCCGAACGCTTTTGCGACTCCGGCTACGCATGCCTGGTCTTTGACTACCGCAATTTCGGGGCGAGCGATGGGGCTCCCCGGCAGCTGCTGGACATCGGCCAACAGTTGGAAGACTGGTCCAGCGCGATTGCCTTTGCACGGCAGCAGTCCAACCTGATGCGCGACAAGGTCGTCCTGTGGGGTACCTCCTTCGGCGGCGGCCATGTCATTGCCTCCGCCGCGCGCGACCAGAACGTGGCGGCCGCCATTGCCCAATGTCCCTTCACCGACGGCATCGCCTCCGCCCTGTCGATGGATTTGCGCAGCAGCTTCAAAGTGACGGCGATGGCCATGGTCGACATGCTTCGCGGCCTCGTCGGCATGACACCCTTGATGGTGGCCACTTCCGGCCCACCACATTCCGCCGCCCTCATGACCGCGACCGACGCCCATGGCGGCTATCTGGCCCTGGTGCCAAGCGGAGTCTCGTTCCGCAACCACGTAGCAGCGCGCTTCGCGCTGAACATCCTGCGCTACCGCCCCGGCCGCCGGGCGGCAAAAGTGTCCTGCCCGATTCTGTTCTGCATCTGCGAGACCGACTCTGTCGCGCCCGCCGGGCCAACCCGGCGCTATGCCAAGAAGGCGCCGCGCGGCGAAGTCCGCCTGTACGGGGAAGGCCATTTCGACATTTACGTCGGCGAAGCCTTCGAACGGGTGGTGGCCGATCAGCTCGAATTTCTCAAGCGCCATCTCCCCCTGGAAGGATGAGCCATGTCGAAAAAGGAGACCACATGATGACTTACGACTTGAACGACAAGGGGGTGCTGATCACCGGTGCGGCGGGCGGCATCGGCGCCGCGACCGCACGCGAACTCTATGCCCTCGGTGCGAGTTTGGTGCTGACCGATATGCAGCAAACCGCTGTGGATGAACTTGCAAAAGAGTTCACCCCATCTCGGGTGCTACCTGTGGCGCTTGACGTCACCAACACCGCGGCAACGAAGGCTGTCATCCAGGAGACGATCCAACGCTTCGGACGCCTAGATGTGGTGTTTGCCAACGCTGGCATTTCGTGGCGTAGCGGCGCCTCAACAATTACCAGTTGCGATGAGGCCGAGTTCGAAAAAATCGTAGAAGTGGATCTGCTTGGCGTTTGGCGCACGATTCGCGCGGCGCTGCCGGAGATCATTCGCAACAAGGGCCAAGTCCTTGTCACGTCTTCCGCATACGCTTTTCTTAATGGCATGGCGAATGCACCTTATGCCGCATCGAAGGCAGGGGTAGAAATGCTCACGCGCTGCTTGAGAGCAGAGTTCGCCTATACCGGGGCAACGGCCAGCGTCGTCTACCCCGGTTGGACGGCCACGGCCATCGCCAAGGTTGCCTTCGGCGGAAATGCAACCGTGACAAAAATGAATGAGGTTGGATTTCCAGGGTGGCTGCGTCGGGCCATTCCCCCCGAGCAGGTAGCACGTGCGGTCGCGAAGGGGGTGCAATATCGCAGGCCTCGCATCTACGCGCCCTGGCGATGGGTACCGTTCTCACTCTTGCGCGGCATCTTCGGTGTCCTGACCGACGCCATGCTGAGTCGACACAGAGAAATGCATGCCCTCATCCAGCAGCTCGAGGCTGAATCAAAGCACGGATAAACCATGCCGAAATATGATTTGACCAATCGAGTGGTGGCCATTACCGGCTCGACCGGCGGCTTGGGATCAGCGCTTGCCGCAGCGCTGCGCGCCAAAGGCGCCCGCCTGGCATTGTTCGACCTGGACTTGGACCAGGTCGAGGCGCAGGCAAAGACCTTGGGCGGCCTCTCCCTAGCCCGCGGCTGGACCGCCAACGTGCGCAGCATGGAGAGCCTGGTTGCGGCCATGGCAGAAGCCGCGGCGCATTTCGGCCACATCGACGTGGTGATCGCCAACGCTGGCATTGACACCATGGCGCCCATGGCAACGCTCAACCCGGAGGCATTCGAGCGCGTCATCGACATCAATCTCAACGGCGTCTGGCGCACCTTCCGCGCCGGCCTGCCCTACGTGCAGAAGCGGCAGGGCTACCTCATGGGCATTTCGTCGATGGCTGCCTTCGTCCATTCGCCGCTCCAGGCGTCCTACACCTCCAGCAAGGCAGGCGTCTGGGCCCTGTGCGACAGCGTCCGGCTGGAATTGCAGCATCTGGGGGTCGGCGTCGGCAGCGTGCATCCAACCTTTTTCCCCACACCGATGATGGACGACGTTGTGACCGATCCCGCAGGCCGTGCCTTATGGGGTGGAAATGACAAAGGCCTTTGGAAAATGGTTTCGCGCGAATCCGTCGTGCGCGACATTGTGGCCGGCATCGAGCGGCGCGCGGACATGGTGGTCGTGCCCAAGCGAAATACCATCATCGCAAAAGCGCCCGGACTCTTCCGGCGCTTTATCGAGCGCGCCGGGTTCCGAGGCAAAAACATCCAGCAAGCCATCAAGCTGGCATCGTCCACCGGATGGAACTTGCCCGCAGAAGGTCATGGTTGTCATCCCGGCAATGTTGACGCATCGATGAGCACCGCTAAGCGCAGCAGCGTTGGGTAAATCCGCGATGAGGTGAAGAGGCCTCATCGCGCCACACATTCCGCCCTCTTCTCCTCGAGGAGCCAATCTACTCGCCAAGACCTTCAGTCGGGAATCGTGAAAGTGATGCCGGGGTAAAAGAGAACAAGCGGGGCCGACGAACCGATTGGCACCGCATCGAACGGGGGCTCCATGAAATTCGCCATCCTCACCAGCAATCCCTCGAGCTTTGCGTACGTGTCGGCTTGCCTGCCAGCGGACGTGACGTGCGTGAGATTCGACGACGCATTGGCGCTGTTGCGCGCCCGGCGCACCGAGGTGTTCGATTTGTTGATGATCGACGCCCAACTATTCAGTACGGCCGGCCAGCGGGTGCTGGCTTGGCGCGAGTGCAACGCCGATATGCGCTGGCCAACGCTGGTGTTCGGCAACTTTGTCGAGCGCGAAGAAATGCTGGGCGTTTTTGACAGCGCTGTCGACGACTGGATCACCGGCTACTTCACTGCGGACGAGTTGGGTGTCCGTGTACACCGCATTCTGCGCGCCAAGCGCGGAACGCTGCAGACCGAGCCAAGCTCCGCGCAGGTGGTGGGGCCCTACTGTTTGTGCCGGCTCACCCGGACGGTGACGTTGCACGGCACGCCCATCCGTTTGACCGCCCGCGAATTTGCCACGGCATGGCTGATGTTCTCTTCGTCTGGCGCGTTCCTGTCACGTCAGCAGATCGCGTCCGCAGTATGGGGAGCGGACGCCTGCGTTGCCCGGCGCTCGATCGAACAGCACGTCTACAAGCTGCGCAAGAAGCTGTGCTTCGGAGAGGCCACCGGGGTCGAACTCAAGACGGTCTATTCGCGCGGCTACCAATTGGCGGTGCGTGAGCCCATCGCCCAGGCGACGAAGATTGTGCCTGCTCGGCGCGTGGCTGCTTGAGAGACAAACGTACGCCAAACCGTTGTCGTCGAATTCAACGATATAGACGCACTGAAGGAAAAGCTCGCAGCTGGTGAGATCGCGTGCGTTCTCACGGAGCCATGTATGACGAATTAGGGATGGCTTCCCGAAGACTCAAAAAAGCTCACGGGTTGCAGCGATTGCGTTGACGAGCATTCGCACGCTGACCTACGGTTGCGCCATTCATAAAAAAACAGTCGGGTCAATCAAGATGTCAAAAAAGTCAGTGGAGCACGCCAGCCCCAACGAGTTGCCGAATCCCACGCGTCGGGCGTTGGCATTGAGCCTGGGGCTGTTCCCCATGTTGCCGCTGCTGCCGGGGTGCGGCGCGGGTGTCGACGATGCCTCCGCGCAGGGGCAAACTCAGCCGCAGGACAAGACAGGAGGTGGCAGCCAATCGCCGACCGCTCCGGCACCTGTGAAGTCCTCCCCCGCGCCCGAGTCCGTGCCGGCGTCGGTGAGTGGCGTCTTCCGCCACCCGGGGCTGCTGGTCACCGAAGATGACTTCACCCGCATCCGCGCGCTCATCAAGGCTGGGCAGGAGCCGTGGACGACCTGGTGGAAGAAGTTGTGCGCTGACTCCCTCGTCAGCCTGGATGGCAAGCCCAATCCACAGGAAGGCGTCTACCGCCAGGACCGCAGCAAGTACGCGCTCTATCGCGACATCCAGCGCGCGTGGAGCCTGGCGCTGCGCTGGAAGCTGTCCGACCCGGAGGACAGGCGCTATGCCGACAAGGCAGTGGAAACCCTCGATGGCTGGGCCTCCACGCTGAAGGTGGTTGGTACCGTGCCCCCAGGATCGACCGCGCCCGACGACCACACCTTCAGCCTGATGGCTGGCATGCAAGGCCACCAGTGGGCCCAGGTGGGAGAGATCATGCGCACTTATCCAGGCTGGGCGCCGGCAAACCTGAAGCGTTTCCAGGACATGCTGCTCAACGTTTTCGCCTCAATCTCGTCGTGGTTCCTCAGCGACGGGCGCATGGGGTCCCATGCCAACTGGGAAATGGCCTCGATGGTGGGCGCCATGGCCATGGGTGTGTTCTGCGACCGGCCCGACCTGTATCGGCTGGCCTGCGACTGCTACGCGGGCAATAACCGCGGGAAGCTCCGGAACTTCGGCAACGGTTCGATCGTGCACGGCGTCTATTTCATGCACCCGGGCCATTTCGGGCAATGGGAAGAAAGCGGCCGCGACCAAGGCCATTCCACGCTGGGCATGTCGCTGGGCGGCGACTTGATGGAAATCGCCTGGAACCAGGGGGACGACCTCTACGGGCTGTACAACAATCGCTTCCTCTCGGCGGCCGAGTACGTGGCGCGCTCCAACTTGGTCGACGAGAACGGCAAAAACTACCCGATGCCCTTTGCGCCCGAGCAGGATCCGACGGCGGCGCATCGAACTGTGGAGTCTGTATGGAAACAGGTGAACTACGGCCAGATGGGCCGCAATGCCTGGGAGCCCATCTACAACCACTACGTCAACCGCCTGGGGCTGGCGGCGCCCAACGTCGCGCGCATGGTGGCGAAGTGTGAGCCAAACCAATTTTCGAACGGCGGGGACGATGTGATTTGGCCGACGCTGATCCACCGCCGCCCGGACTACGCCGGGCCAATGAAACCGCCCTCGGGGCTCACGGCCCATTTGCGCGGCGATCGCGTCGTGCTGTCGTGGTGGGGTAGCGTCGGCGCGACCTCGTATGCGGTCAAGCGCGCGAGCCAGGCCAACGGCCCCTTCAACCTGCTGGGCACCGTTTCGGCCAGCGAGGTGCTCACCTACAGCGATATACCGCCCAGCGGCGTTTGGTTCTACCAGATCACCGCCCAGGGTACCGGTGCCCCGAGCACAGGCTCCAACGTGGCGCGCATCGCCGTTCCTGGTGAGGTCCGCCTGTCGATGCCGCTGAACGACCCGAACGGCACCGGCACGGTCGGCGCGCTGCTGACCGCCGCTGGCACCACGACCTTGGTGCAAGGCACGCTGCTGGACGGCGCGACTTGGGGCGACGGACGCCTCAACGACAAAGCCATCGTGTTCGACGGCAAGAAGGCCGGCCTGCAACTCCCATCGGGCATATTCAGTGGCCTCGAAGATTTCAGCGTGTCCATGTGGGCCTACGCGAATGGCTTACGCTGGGACAGCTGCCTGTTCTTCGCGGGGCAAGATGCGAACGCAGCCATGGCCATCGCGCCCCAGTCCGGCCGGGGCGGGCTGCGTTTTGTGATCTTCGGCGCGACCGGCAAGGACGCGCAGGGTATGGAAGCGCCGTCGCCCCTGCCGATTCGCCGCTGGGTCCATGTGGCGGTCACGCTGCAGAGCAACATCTACCGCCTGTATGTCGACGGCACCGAGGTGGCGAAGTCTGACGAGATCCTGCTGTCGCCGCGCCAGATTGGCGACCAGGTCATCTTCCTGGGCCGCGATTGGGGGCATTCATCGTTCAACGGCCGCATCCAGGGGTTCCGCGTTCACGCGGGGGCATTGAGTGCCGCGGAGGTTGCAGCGCTCGCCCGCTGATGTGACGCCCCATCACTCCACAGACGATTCTCTTGGACCTGAACACCTCTTCGCTCCACCTGGCACGTTTTTGGGAAGGCCGCCATGTTGGCCAGGTGGGTAGCCGTTCAATCTCGAGGGCTTTGTCGCGTTCCGCGTGCTGGAAGGCCTGATGCGAGGTGCCAAACTGCGCATGGCTATGCTTCAATGCCTAACGCCGCCCCACGAATCCTGGGATTGGAAAACTGCAGGCCAGCGTTGTGAAGACGCGCGGCTGCGCTACAGGAGCCCTTGCAATGATCAACTTCGCCGTCTTGCCCTACTTTTTGCTAACGGTAGCGCTGGTTGTCGCCATTCCCGGGCCGAACACGATCTATGTGTCGACGGCCAGCGCCAGCCAGGGTTTCAAGTTTGGTCTTGCATCGTGCTTCGGCATCATGCTGGGAACACTCGTTCACGTGTCCTTTGCCGCAATGGGCATCACTGCGTTGCTGATGGCGTCCCCTGCTCTTTTGAGCGTGACCAAATTGCTGGGTGCCTCCTACCTCGTCTATCTGGGCGTCAAGTCGATCACCAAAACGGTCGCCGATACCGATGCCGTGCGTCAAACCTCTCTGGGCCTTGGCGAATCCATCAAGAAGGGGTTCCTCGTCAATTTGCTGAACCCGAAGACCGCACTGTTCATCGCGGCTTTCCTCCCACAGTTTGTTGACCCTGCCTCCCGAAACATTCCCCTTCAAATCTTCTCGCTGGGCGTCATCCTGATCGTGATTGGCGGCATCAGCGACATCCTTTACGCCGCAGCGGCCGCCAAGATCGGGAGGATGGTGGCCAACACCCGCAGGACCCGTAGCGTTGGAAAGTACGTGACGGGGGCCATCTACATTGGGCTTGGGATTGTGGCGGCCACAACCTCCAACGGCTCGACGAAGTAGCAGCGGAGTGCCGTCATGGCCAGCCGGACATCATGGACCGGCTTCTCCTTTTCTTTTGTCATCGCGCTAATAGAGGGACCCTGCAAAGTCTGAAAGCAGCGGGAGGCCGAGGCAGCGGTCATAAAAATCGAGTTACACACTCTCTGGACGGAATGCCCAATGGGCTGCCTCAATACCAGCGAACTCCGGACCGTTGTTCACCGTGATGGACGCGGGCAAGCTCCGCATCTCCTTGAGCCGTTCAAGCACTTGCTTCACTCGTAAGCCCGGCAGCGAGGTGTCAACCTCAATGGCCACGCACTCGCGCGTGTAATCATCAACCACGTTCAGGCATCGAAACCGCCGACCATAAACCAGTCCGTCGGACACGAAGTCCATCGACCAGCTCTGGTTCGGGGCCATTGGCAACGGCAGCGGCTTGCGTTCGACAGCCGCAATGCGCTTGCGTCGCCGCTTGCGTACGCTCATCAGCCCGGCCCTGCTGTACAGGCGCCAGACGCGCTTGTGGTTGGCCAGCCAGCCCTCCCGTTGCAGCAGCACGTGAATCCGGCGATAGCCATAGCGGCGCTTCTGCGCGGCGATGGCCATCATCCGACCGGTCAGCGCTTCATCGGCAACTCGGCGGCGCGATTCGTAGTGAAACAGCGAGCGCGAAATCCCTACCAGCCCGCAGGCCCGGGTGACACCCATGGCGCGCTCGGTCATCAATGTCCGGACCGCTTCGCGCTTAGCCTGCGGGCTTGCTACTTTCGAGACAACAGGTCCTTCAGCGCGGCGTTGTCGAGCATCGATTCGGCCAGCAGACGCTTGAGCTTGTTGTTCTCCTGCTCCAGCTCCTTCAGGCGCTGCGCTTCGGAGACCGTCATCCCGCCGAACTTCGCCTTCCAGTTGTAGTACGTCGCTTCCGAGATGCTGTGCTTGCGGCACAGCTCTGTGGCTTCAGGCCAGCCTCGGCCGCTTTCAGCACGCCAATAATCTGTTCTTCGGTGAATCGCTTCTTCATGGCCGCTCCTCTTGGGAACGGACTCTACATCGTCAGCGTACCAATCGCGGGGAGCAGGTCACCGGGTGCCCTTCTCTGCTACGTACTGGAGACAGACTCGATACAGCACAGATGACGCAGGTCCACGCGCCTTTCGATTTCTCAGACGTGCAAACAGTGGACGAGCTGAATGCCCGGCAAACGCAGACCGAGAGTGGGAGCAGTCAATTGTTTCCGCGCGAAAGCTTGTCGCTTCTGGCCTCGACAGACTATTGCTAAATTTCGCACTGGCCACAGAGCCACGGCGAAGGGTCTCAACAGACTTGTTGCCGTTCTTTTGAGCACGGCAACTCTTTACACCAATACGACAGCGAAAATTTCTTTCGTTGGCGCAATGGCACCCTTGGCACATCCCGCACCGGTACGTGAGTCGTCAAGCGTGCCGCATGGCATCTTCAAGCAACGCCTGAGCCGATTCCCAAGCGTGATTCGCAACCTCGGGATCGCCATACGCGCGCGCAGCCGCAATCGCCCCATCCAGGAACAAACCGTAGGTTTCTGCCAGTTGCTCTGCCCGGCGATGCGGAAGTAGTGTGCGCAAAATATCGGCCATGCGGCCTTGCAATGTCCGCTTGTAGCCAATCGCCACGTCCGAAATCCCGGCGGCATCTGTACCGAATTCCGAAAGCGCCCGCTCGAACAGGCATCCGGCAAATTCGGGGGTGCGAAACCATGCGCCATACCAGTCGAAGATGCCTTTGATCTTCCCCACTGAATCGGGAATCGGTTTTAACGCTTGCTCAATGCTGACGAGAATGTCGGTGTACCGCTTCTTGAGGACGGCACGCACGAGGTCGTCCTTGTGTGGGAAGTGGCCGTACAACGCCGGCAGCGAAACACCAGACGCATCGATCACCTGATCGACGCTGACAACGTGAAAACCTCGCTTCGAAAAGAGCTCGGTCGCCTTGGTCAAAATCTGGTTGCGCGTTTCCTGGTCCATGCCTATTCCCTAGCCTGCTGTATCCGAATTGCCTTACAACGCGCCAAGCGAAGGATAGCAACGGCACGGCCAATCAGTATCACGAAAATAATCCGGCAAAGCTCAAGAATGCTGATGTGGTCAGGCAAATATGCCGCCGTAGGCAAGGTCGACAAAGACCCGGCGCAGAGCACTCAACCCTGACGGCTACGCACGCTGCGAGCGCTGTCTGCTGCGGCTTTCGCCTGATCCAGCAGCACTTTGGCCGCCTGCCACGCTCGAGCGGCCGCGCGTGGATCGCCAATGGCGCGCGCGTCTGCCGTTGCGCCACTCAGCAACATCACGTACACGCCAGCGAGCTGACGGGCTCGGCTAGGCGGAATGATCTCGGACAGCAGTTGCTCCATGATGGCCAACAGGTCATCGCGGTAGCGCACCGCCACGTCGGTCGCCTTGGGACAGGTCGCGCCGAACTCAGCCAGTGCACGTTCGAATAGGCAGCCCGCGAACTCGGGGGTACGAAACCAGGTTCCATACCAGTCGAAAATCCCCTTCAAGCGCGCTTCGGCATCTGGCATGGGTTCGAGCTTGGCTGCCAGGCTCTCCATGATGAAGGTGTAGCGCTGTTCCAGCACTTCCTTGATCAGATCTTCCTTGCCCGCGAAGTGGTGATAGAGCGTCATGCGGGCAACGTCCGCCTCGGCGATGATCCAATCGATGCCGACCGGATGAAAGCCGTGGCGGGAAAACAGCTCACTGGCCTTATCCACCACTTGCTGGCGTTTGCTCGCGCGCATGCATCCGTCTCCTGACTATGGGGCGGCATCTTAGCACTGCACCCGCCGACGCAATCCGCCGCCAAGTCGTGTTGAGCCGCTTCAGTACGTCTTGCTCCAGACCAGAATGGTATCGCTCCTGAAATTACTGTAGACGTTCCCCGGCACTTGCGGCTCGCGGGTGGCGACATGCGTGCGCATTAACACGCTGACCTTGCGGTCGTTCACTTCGATATAGATGTTTGGTCGAACATCTTGCCCCCAGCCATCAGGGATGTCCTCGCGAGCCACACGGTGCAGCACGTGCTCGTCTCTGAATATCTCTGCGAGATCGACCACGGCCTCATGCTCGATATCGTCAATCGAGGTCCAACGCACACGGGCGGGCGGCGGAAAGTTGCTTACACCGAGGAAAGAGGCGTTGCTCCACCGCTCACGGTAGTCCGGCGTCGGCGGTGGGCCCGACGGGCTGTTCGCAACAGCACGCGTAACGTTGTCGTTGGCGTAGATCACGCTGCAGCGCCGCGTGTTATAGCAATACGCCGCAAAGTCATGCTTCTTGAAGGTGACGGGCCACGGCGTGGGTACATACGGCTGTGAAGATAACGTGATAGGCGCCGCCGCATGACATGCCGCGAGCAAGGAAATCAGAACCACCGCCAGCAAAAGGCGCCCTACATTGCCAGCGGAAAAGCGGGCGTCCCTGCTCGGTTGAGCGGTGGTAGAGGACCCGCCGGAAGGCACGAAGAAGATTTATATGCAGATCGAGAACGACTGCGCTGCGCGTTTGGCAAGCTGGGATAGGGGTTCCATGATCTCCCAATGCCTGGGGCGTTTCAGCAAGGCACCCGGCCACCGCCCATCATGCACCAACGCTGCGTCTCTTGTGGTGGTGGCGCATACGGCAATCCAGTCCTCGGATTAATCCCGTCATATTGATGCGTGGGGTGCCTAGCCCTCCAATCCGCCATCTCCGCATACTGCTGTTCAACCGCGGCATGCTGTTGAGCAAGATCCGCCTTTTGGGCGTCATCCAGTTTCTTTGTCATGGTGACCAGCCGCGCAAACTTTGGATCGCGCACATCCTGCAAGGGAGGCAGGGGTGCCGCTGGCGGCATGATAAGAAATGGGCCGTTGTACTTCGGTATCGGCAACTTCGATGGCCGCCCCCAGCTTGCTGCCAGATTGATCTCCCACATGGCAGCGTTCATGCCGAGCACAGATTCGTAGTCTCGATTCACGACTGCCAGCGTGGCAGGCCCCGACAGTGGAGGCAACGGTCGCAGAGCAGGCGGCAGCGCCTGCCGAGCCTCGGGATAGATAACGCGAACCCAACTCCCCGCGGCGGCAGAGTACTGCTGAAGAACCGCTTCATACGCTTCCAGTATTTGCGTACGACTGTAGCTGCTTGGATTCTCGAACATCGGCTTATAAGCCAACACGCTTTGGGCATACCGCGCATTCGCATTCCGCTGCTCCACGACAAACTGCAGTTGCGGATCGACCGGCGCGGGCGTCGATATGGCAGCGCATCCGGAAAACACACTGACGACGAACACAAAGCCTACGGTTGCCCGAGCGGCCCGGCGCATTTGGCGAGAGATGGCGGACACACTCTCGTGTTTTCGTGTCTGTGCGGCACAACGTGTAGAAGGCTTAACCATCTTGAATACAGTCCCGATCACAACTGTGAATGCAAAGCACCGCGGTTTTGAAACATGCGAAGCCCCCTTGAGATAAACATCAATCCAACACGCACCGCACGAGGATCCCCCGATCGACGAGCAGCGACAGCAACCCCGTATATGTCGGGCATGGCTCGGCAGCGTTGCGTGCCAGCACATCGTCGATTTCAGCGTTGTCACGACGCACGCACTCATACTGCCGCGCAGTGGACGAGTGCAGCCTCGCAAAGGCGCCGCACACATGCACAAACGCAACAACTTCCTCAAACATTCTCGTGTTGATCTCGATGGCGACCATCATCTCGGAGCCGTATCCGCATTCCGCATCGACCTTTGCGGCATAGGCCCGCATGTCATAGGCGGGTAGCCAGTGTGGATCTAGCCCGTCCAGGCACCGGGCGATTTCATTGATGCTGGCTGCCAGGGTCATGTGAAATGTCGGTCCAAACGGCGCTCAATGGCCTCGCCCACCAGCCGCCACGTGCCAACTTGGGTGAGGTAACGCAGGGTCAAATCAATTTATACCAGTCTATCTACTTTGACTAGACAGCAAGTAGTAAAACAGCGCGTTCAGCAGCACCGACGGGATGAACCCGACCACCATGAACGAAGTTGTCGGCATGGCCACGCAATACTGGGAGAGCCACGTTAGTTGGGCGCCCGCCCTCAGGTCCGTCCACCGAAACGACTTTTGTTACCAAACGATCATCATTTGAAACTAGATAGATCGGTATAGTTTCATTTCAGGGCCCCACCACCGCGTAGCGTCGGCACATGCCGGTCAGCTGCCGGCGGAGGCAGTCGCAATCATTCATTGAAGGCAGTTCGCACGGCTTGATTGCCATTTGCCCCGCGCACAGCAGGGTCGTGCACGCAGGCTTCCGTTTGCATTTTTCCAGGGTGAGTTCATGAAAACCGCTGCGCTGATCGCAATGACTTGTGTTGCACTCACTGCCTGTGGCGGCGGCGACGACGCCTCTCCGTCAGCAAGCGGCTCAAACGCGGGAACGGGCACTGGCTCGGGCTCCAACGGCGGCAGCACGCTCACGTTGCGCTATGAAGCCCTGTCGCCCGCAGCAGATGCAGCGAGCTTCCTGGCGCTGCTAAACAGCGAAGGCGCAAAAGGCTTTCGCTACTTGAGCGATCGGTTCAACGCGTCGGGCAGTACGACGACTTCGGTCTTCGTCAACGACGGCACCGCGCAAACGTACACATACGAACTGGTGAGCGCACAGAGCAGCCAGTCGGCCTTTCTCGCGCAGGCCAACGCGGAGGGCGCACGCGGCTATCGCTTTGAAGGTCTGCTTACGTATGGAAACCTATACCGCAAGGACGGTGGGACATCTGCGACCTATACCTACGCAGCCGTGGCTTGGCCGGCCAGCCAGGCCGCGTTCCTTACGCAGGCCAACGGGCAAGGACAGTCGGGCTACTGGCTGGCCGGCCCGATCATGCTCAACTCGACGAGCACAAGCCTGTACATGAAGAACAATGCCTCGAACGCGACCTACACCTACCATGCGCTGACGCTGCCGACAACGTCGAGCGATTTCATTGCGCAGGCGAACAGCGAAGGTGTAAATGGCTATCGCGCGAAGGGGGCGCTGGCGTTCGGCACCGACTCCGCGTGGGTCTACGTCAAGGATCAGACTCAATCGCCCGCCTTCACGTACCAGGCGGCGACCATGCAAACGGCAAGCGCAGCGTACATCCAGCAACTGAACGACCTTGGCGCGCAAAGCAACGCATACCTTGGGGACCTCATGCTCGGCACGTCGGCGTCCTACTACTTCAAGGCCAGCAACTGCAGCGGATTCCTGTGCACGACGCTGAATCCGCTGACGCAGAACTAGAAGCCATCCCATTTCACATCGGATACCCGACGCAGCCTGCGAGGGTCCACTAAGAATCTGGGGCCCCTGTCCGGGCAGGCGCCCCGTCCTCTTTTCAAGGAGAAACCATGAAAAAAACCCTGCATTGCACCGCACGAACTGCGCTGGGAATCGCCGTTGCAAGCTTCGTGTTGTCCGCGTGCGGCACGACGCAGATGAACATGGTGGACGTCCAGACATCGACCGCGAAGACGCTCGGTCTCGCATCGTCGGACGAGATCACGATCGCGAACGTGCAGTATGGGAAGAAGGACGGGCTGGGAGGGCAGAAAGTGAGTTACGACGCGACGACCGGCAAAGGGCGGCGCTTCAGCTGTACGGTGTTCATGATTCCGGGGCTCACGCCGCTCGATCAGCCGACATACAACAACTGGGAATGCCATCCGCGACGCTGATGGCTGTGAGATCGACGGCGACCGTTGCCAGGCGCCGGTCGGCCCTTTGGATGGACGAGCAGCGCCCGACTGCTGGATATGATCGAGCTGCTCGATTTCGTGTGGGTATTTGAAACTAACCCGCATGCCTGCATCGACACCCTCTAGACGCGCAGATGCCGGCGTTGCCATGCCGCCTGATCCATTGCGAAGAGCATCCACCTCGTATTAGCGAGATCTCGTTGCCCCCCGCACTCCAGCGATCGCCTGACGAAGATGTCGCCGATGTGTGTGCCACATATCGAACACACACAGCGCACAGCCAACGTATACCAGTCCGTCTACTTTGACTAGAATTCCGCAGAATCAGGACATACGTGCAAAGAGATGGCAGCCGATTTGTTTCCGTTTCTTAATGTCGCTGAAGTGAGCCCGAGCCTCACGCGTATGGCTCGGGCGTCTATGACTTGCTGAAACAGTTCGTGCTTTCGCAACCCTTGCCATGCCGCTTCGCTCTTCCCTATTCGCCTTCGCAACCACTACCACATCGAACGCCCTCCACGGTGCGGTGCTAGGGCTCAGCCTCACACTCACAATACCGGCCGTTGCGCAAACGAATGCGCCTGCGCCACGCGTGGTGTCCGAATTGAAGGACATCCGCATGAAGGCGCTCACCAACCTGCCCACGGCAGGCGGCAGCGCAAGCGACCGCGATAGCTGCCCGCAACTGGTCATCCAACCCAAGTCGCCGGCCGCGAAACAGATCGCCGCGCAAGGCTGGGCTGTCATGTCGGACGTGCCACTGGGTTCCTACCGCGCTGTCAGCTTTGCAGGCCAGATGGAGGCCGCGACCAGCGGCGCTTGCAACATCACGCAAGGCAACCTGGCAGTGTTTGACAACAACAGGCTCGTCGCACTGGCCTACGGTAAATCGGCAGAAGACACCGCGATTGGTAGATTGAGCCCGCTCGAAGGGGGCGCTGTACGCGTATGGGACGGTGACATCTCCCCATTGCCTGTGGGTGACCTGCACGTCGACGACAACGGCACCCTGCGCCTATCCAAGGTGGCGGACGAAGACAGCGTCTGCCAGGGCCGCGCCAAAGTGCCGAACGTCTACAACATGCCGATCGACAAGGCACGCAAGGCTCTGGCCGCCAAGGGTTGGAAGCCCGTACAGGGCGGCGCCAGCCGTGAGCCGCGTCAGGCTGCACTGGTCAAACGAGGCATCGTCGAGGCCGAGTCCTGCGCAGGCACGGGGTTCGCCTATTGCGATTTCAGTTACGTGGGCGCCGCTGGCAAGCTGGCCTTGACCACCGTCGGTGAAGACGCGCTGCCACATGTCGCGGAGTACAGCGTCAAGTGCCGCTGATGCTCCATCGTGGGCGCCCCACACTCCAAGCCCTAAGCGTGCGTCATGCAACGTCTACCCATGCGAACCTTGCCCCATGTTCCATGCGTGCTATCAGCCTGCGCCCTGCTGGTCTGCCTAAGTGCGTGCGAGCGTAGCGCCCCACCCGTTAGCCCAAGCGCTGCACCTGCGTCCGCTGCGTCCGCCTCTGTAGCAGCAAAGCCGGCGAAAACTGTGGCATCCCCCCTGCAAGCGCTGCTGGGTGTGCTCGGAGGCCAGACAGCCGCCGGTTGGCCCGCGTTCGACAACATTGCCGGCGTGCACTGGGATGATTCGAAGCCGCTCAACAACCCAGACACCAACTCACCCGATACCTCGTACTACCGTGGCGGCAGCATGCTGCTCACGGGCTTTGGCGAGGTAGATGTGCCTGACGGCAAGGCCGGTGCAGAAGCCGGCATCAAGAAGGACAACGAAGGGCATGTCGGCGTCGTTCTCAACGGCGACGCCACCACCGTCGTGTCGATCGTGCTGCAGAAGTTCTATCCGAGCGACGACACGCAAAGCATCCTGCAGCGGCAGTTCGGCAGCGATGCCACGGTCAAGCCGATCACCAGCACCTGCACGCTCGACTACGGCACGACTGCCCCGAACATGCAAAAGAACGCGTTCTATCAAATCAGCATTGGCAACGCTGCTGTGCCGGTATTTGCGGAAACCTATGTCGATGAAGATGGCGGTAACCAAGGGCCGGGGGTGACGAACTTCGTGTTCTACCGCGCCAGGCCGGACCAGCGCATCACGAGCATGCAGTGCAAGCGCACGAACGCCTGAACAGAAGAACGCGTGCGGCCCGCTGGCTTGCGACTGCCCCTTGGAACTGCCGATCGAATAGATGGACATCAACATGAAGCAATCACCAAACGGGAGAAGCCGCATCATGATTTCCGCACGCCTGCGCCTAGCCTTCATTGGGCTGATGCTGGGTCTCGGCTGGCACCACGCTGCGGCTGCGGCGGGCTGCGAGGCCAATTTCAAGAGTGAACCCGACACCGGCTCCGGCGCACGGTTCTCAACTTTCTCTGCGGTGCCGGGCCTGGACGCACGCAATGCCATCGCCCAACTCAAGCAGATTGCCGCGGGTGACGGCTTCCTGATCGGCGACGAAAGCTACACCGGCTCAACCGGTGAGCTGACAATCCAGCAAAAGCAGAGTGACCGCGCCCGTGGCTTCGCCATTACGCTGACGGCGAATCAAAACACGAAGACCATTTCCGTGGCGACAACGTTGCCCCCGGGGATGAACGCGGCACCAGAGGCCATCCGGGGCGGTATGTGCAGCATGCTCAGCCGCGTGGACGTGAGCCGTAATGCAGCAAGCACGAGCGTGGCAGCTACGGTGCCAGCCCCATCGAACGATGCCTTGCTGACGACACCCACCTTTGCCACCTGCACCTATAACTTCCGCCCCGCGCTGGACGGCGTGACAGGTCGCCACTACACCACCTGGGTGCCCATCAAGGCTTTGAAACCGGCTGACGCAGCTTCGCGCCTGACGCAGGCTGCCACAGCTGCCAAGCTGAACGTGCAGTCGAACGAACAATACGGCACGCTGACCAGCGTCACGATCGTCCAGCCGCTCCCAGAGCAAGGGGAAAAGCGCTCCTTCCCGATTCGCTTCATGCTGGAGGAAGCGCTGGGTGTCGTCTCCGTTGTCGCGCGGCTGAACCCAAAGCAGGAGATGGACGATCAAACGCTGCGCAAGGAAATCTGTTCGCTTGTCGCGGCCATGGTGGCGGCACCACTGAGCGAATCCAAAGAGCCGCCAGCGCTGTCAAACCAGCGCAAGCAAGAAAGCTGGCACACCGGCATCGACTGGCTGATCAACCGCGCCATCGTTGCCGGCAAGGCGCTCGTCGTGGTACCCGCCATCAACCTCGATAAGAAGTACACCGTCGAAGAAGGCGTCACCCAGAAGAAATGGGCGTTCCGTACCGATGTCACGGCAACCACCATCTGGCAAAACAAGAACAACGCCCATGACGTGATACGCGTGGGGCCAAATGAACCCTTTAACGAAGTGGGCCTGCACGGCTATGTGTCGACCTTTGTGGCAGGCAACGCCCAGTACTTTGTCTACATCGTCAATCCCGGGACCTACACCGTAGCCGGCAACACCTACGAGACAACGTCCGAGGCGATGTCGCAGCTTGGCACCAGCCAGAAGCCAGGCAGCTCCCCGCTGGGACAGATCGCCTTGCTGCCAAAGAAGAACGCGGACTTCATTCAGTCGCAAGAATGGTTCAACGCCCAGTACCGTGACCGCCAGGTCGAGAACACATATTGCTCATCGATCTATGTCTACGGTGGTGGCTGCGCGTTCTGGGCAACGGAGAAGCGCACGGTCTCGGAGATGACCGAGCCCGCCGGATGGAAGACCGTTACCCGGGAAAAGTCGGTTGATGGGCTGGCGGTCTCGGCCAAGCTCAAGCGCGAATTTGCTTCGTTCAGCGTCGCGCCGGGCGAAGCCATCGTGATCGACGGCTTGTACCCGACCCCGCCCAACGCCGACTACAACAAGCAGGCCTGCGAAATCGTCGGCGGGCAGATCCAGTGCGACCTGACACGCTACACGCTCACGCGTATCCCGGCCGATATGGCGCACATACAGGGGCTGGCGTCCGACCCAGGTTTCTACCCACGCGCCACACGCATTCTGTCCAACGCCAAGTACCGCCCGCTCAAGCTGCAGGCCAAGCCGGGCGAGCTCCGCTCGGTGTACGGGCAAGACTATTCAATCAGCGTGCACTAAACGCCCATTCAGCGCACATCAAGCGTATGTCCGCCAACACCGCACCCAGAGTCGCCATGACCGCCAAACTGCCCGTCGCGCACAGCGTGTTCCTGCTGGCTGCCCTGTTGCTGGGCGCACAGGCCGCGGATGCCAACAGCGATACGTGCGGCAAACGCGCCGCCGCCATCGTGCGCAAGGCCTACCCCAACGCCAAACCCAGTGGCGACAACTTCTCCATCGATGGCTTGAATATCGTGACGCCTGAAAGCGACATGAATGGCGAGGTCGCCCACGTGGTCTGCCGCTCCTGGCCCGGCCGGCCCGACACCATGCTGGCGGCGATCCCGTTCACGAAGGACTGGGAAAGCAAGGAGCCCGGGGGCCGCCTTGATCTGCTCGTACTCGACAAGCGCACCCTCAACGTGCAGCAACGGTTGCGACTGAACACCAACACGACCAACAGCGGGCTGTCGATCAACGCGATCCGCTTTGACAACACGCGCTATTTGCTTGCGCCCGGGCGACCCGCCGTGGGCCTGCTGATGATGCGAGGACGTCAGGTGGACCCCAAATCCTTCTCCGAAGACGTCCTGTGGCTCTATGCCCTCGACGGCGATCAAGTCAGGCCCGTCGTGGACGGCCTGGTCGTACAGGCCAACACCACCGTGATGGCTGAGCAGTGCGCCACCACATCGGTAGGCGGTCGGCGCACGCTGTCCATGGACCCGCCTTCGCACAACGGCTATGCCGACATTGTGGTGACAGAAAAACGGCTCTCCCAGCAGGAGACAAAGGGCAAGAACGGCATGTGTGCGTTGCGGCCGACCAAGTCGGAGACCGCAACACATCGGCTGGTCTATAGCGGCACGCAGTACGAGGTGCCCAAGGCGCTCCTCAAGCCGCTGGAATAACCCCTCGCGGCACAACAGCGATGGAAACCCACGCCCTGCTCGCTCGCGGCAAGCACGCAGCCTCGTCCAACGCCGTGGTCACCGCGCGAACAAGCACCGTCACCGCCCGGCTCAAATGGGCGTGGTTGGCATGGGGTGCCGTCACTGCGGGGCTGGCCGTTTACTGCGCGATCGCCTCGGTTGCATCCACAGGCGTGCAGGCCCAGATTGTGCTCGCACCTGGACACACCGCCCACCTGTCGGTGACGAGCCTGTACGGCCATGCCCTGTCCTTTGAGTTGGACTTCGGGCGCCACACGGGGGACACGCGCGATACTGAACTCGGCAGTTGGACTAGGACGGAAGACGGACCGAGCACGTTGCGCTTCGACACTCCAGGCGCGCGCGTGGCCGGCACAGTATCGGTCAACGGTGGCACGCCCATTCCGCTGGAAGCCATGCCTGCCAATGGATACGGTGCCAATGTCATCTTCCGGGACTTCTCCGAGAGCCTGCCAGTGGCGCCAGGGGAATGGCGCTGGCCACCGAATTCTGGGAAGGCACATGCAACGCCTGGCCACAACGATGTGGTCATCACCATTACCGATGTCGCTTCGGCACTGACCGGCGAGACGGTGGAACTTTGGGCACGCCCACCGTTGTCGTTCAACGCCACCGCGCCACGCTACGGCTGGCTATGGCCGGCTTACCTGCTAAGACCGCTCGGCGTGCCGCTGGTCGCCAGCACAGGGCTGTTTCTGCTCTATCTCACCTGGCGCGCGCGCCGTAAAGCGCATCACCGCTCACCGGGGTGACACGATGAAACGCGCCGCCTTGATCGCCATCGCAAGCACCCCAGACCCGCACGGCATGCGACGTACGGTTGCCGTTGCCGCGCTTGCCGGCGGCTGTTGCCTGGCCACGCCGGCGTGCGCCCAGTCGCGAAGCATCGATATCCAGGACAACCCGACCCCGAGACGGCAATACGAGGTCACGCTGGAAGTGCGCCAGCCACCGGGGCCGTTCGACAAGGCGGCACGTGGCTGGGTGGTCTACCGCGTTGGCAACAGCCGCTGCCTGCCGCTCACGCCATTGGAAGGCGCCACGCTCTTTCCCGAGAAGACCATCGAGTTCAACGTCACCCGCGTGAGTGCCACTGTGTATCGGGGCACGGTCTTACTAGACCGTCTGCAAGACCACGACTACTACGGCCTGGGCATCTGTCACTGGACGATCAACACGCTCGGGATCGAACTCAAGGGCAACGGCGTCAAGTTCAATACCGCCATGGGCGGCAGCGAGCTGCTTGCCGGCAAGCCGGCCACCACTTACTACCTCGTGGCCGACTATCAAGGCGCGTTCAACCATGCGGATGCCGTCGGGTTCACCAACCGCGCGCTCTTTCGTACGACGCCGCCTAGCGGCATTTTCGACATGGCATTGACGGCGCGGCCATCGCCGTGACGGGGCCGCGCAGTTACGCGCGTGAGCGTGAACACGAGTCGTCACTACACCGCCTAGCTTGTTTGCATTCCACATCCTGACCACATGAACGCCCTCCTCAGATACGCCACCTGCATCGCCCTGCTCGCCAGCACCGCCGCTGCACATGCAATCGACTGCAGAAAGGCCAGCAACCCTGTCGAACGCGCGATCTGCGCCGACGAGAAGCTCAAGGCCGCCGATGCTGAGATGGGTAAAGCCTACGCAGCCGTCATGCAGCAGGCCGGCAATGACGCCGATCTGCGCGCGATGCTCGTCCGCGGCCAGAAGCGCTGGATTGAAGCGCGGGATAAGAGGTTCGTGGATCCGCAGGATTTTGCCGGCGCGCCGAACGGCAAGGCCCTACGCGCCAGTCTGCTCAAAGCGATCCGTCAGCGCACCGAGACACTGAGCGAGCCCGGCAAGACCAACCGCGCCACGCCGCGCTTGCTGGAAACAGCGCTGCAGCAGCGCAAGTTCCTGGCGCAATTCACGGGCGGGGCATTCGCCGGTTTCGAGACAGGATGCGATTTCCTACCGGGCGGTCAGGAACTGAACTACGGCTGCTTCAGCGAACGCCGCTATCAGAACCAGAATCGCGTCTGCACCCTGAAAGATGACTGGGCGAGCGGCGGCTACTACCAGACACGCTGGGTGGGCAACATCGTTCAGGGTCGGCTAGAAACGGTGGCGGCATGCGGCGGCGGTTCAGAAAGCGGCAGCCCGTGCCCGGACACCGTAAATGAGGCGCGCAAAGCAGTGGCAGGCTGGAATCTTCACCCGGGCCGCCCCGCCCTGGCACCCAAGGCACTGCCCAAGCTGGATGCCGAAGTCGAGCTTGGCACCGAAGACACCGCGTGGCTGCACGCCTGCCTGACGGACAGCCGCTACCCGCAGAGCGCCGGTGCGGCGCGTTGAAAGGTCGATCGCTGACCCGGGCTCGATCCCGATCCAGCTCGCAGCGGATGCAAAAACAAGGGGTGTTCCATGTGTATTTCGTCCTTCTGGCTTCGAACATCGCTGGCACTTGGCATGACGGTGGCGCTTGCGCCCGGATGTGGTGCTGCCACACCGCTTGATGATCAGCAGAACATCGAGCCACCGGCGTTGACGCGACAAGTCCCCCTGCACTTCAAGCGCCACAACTTCGAAGCGCTCTGCTACGACGCCATCGGTTGCACCGTCGTGTACAACGGCCGCTACCAAGTGCAGGACGCCGACGACGCAATCGCCGGCCCGAAGCCCGCCAATGGCGGCAAGGCCTGGCAATCGACAGAACTTGATATCCGCAACTTTCCGGGCCCAGCCAAGGTTCGATGGAAATCAAAGGATGGCGTGGCGCATGAGGCGAGCGTCGACATCGGCCGGATATTCAAGGACGAACTGATCTGGCACAACGTGCGCAAGGACGACATGGCCGACTTCTACTCCGGGCCCGTCGCCGGATCGCCCGACATCTATCTCGAAGTCAACGGCCGCACCATCAACGTCTACACGGCGATGTTCATTCCCACGCGCGATGAACAGACCGCCGGCAACAAGGACAGCGATTTCAGGAAGGACATCTTCCTTGTATGGAGCAGGACGTACTGAAAGTGGATCGGCCTATGCGCAGCGCAAGTCTTCGGCATTTCAATCGGCCCGACTCACAATAGCCCGCCACAAGGATTCAGCATGATGCAGACACAGAGCAGAAATCGCATGGTTTCAACCGCCCGCACCCGCCGCCGGTTCTTCACACCCATGATGGCCATGGCGGCGCTGACCCTATGCCTGCCGGTTGGCAGCGTACCTGCCCAGCCTTCTGCTGGCGCCACGCCGGGCCGCGCAAGCCAATCGCAATCGCGCATCGAATCTCAAGCCCCAACGGAGCTCAGCACCACCCAGGCGCTACAGGCCATGCTGGAACTGATCCGTACCAGCCATCGCGTGACCGACATCACGCAAGACACCGTGGACCGCATCTTTGGCGTACAGACCAAAGTGACAGCTCAAGACGAGTTCGGCTATGGCCAACGATTGCCAGGCAACTGGGCATTCAGCATCCAAAGGCTGGTGATTCCGGGTATCGGCACACGTGTGGATCTGGGCTTTGATCCGATCCCCGGAACGCAGGCTGCACCACTGACGGCATGCGAGCCCAATTTCGCTCAATTCACCGGGGCACTGGAATCCATGGGGTTCAGCCGCCGTACCCTATATCGCGAACACGGCCGCTGGATTGGCGACAGCTTCGAGCGTCCCGGCATGGTCGTGCAGGTATATGCGCGCACAGCATTCACCGATACCGGTGAGCCACGTGGCCCCGTCTGCGTGAGGATGGTGCTGGCGCAATAGGCCGGCCCACCTGCGTCTCCTCTGCGATACGGCTGCCCATCAAGAGCCGACGGATGATCCCGATCCGACGGGTGACGTGTCTGTCGCATGGACGGCGGCGATCTGTTCGTGCCCCGCGTCGGAAACATCCATGAAGCCTCAAAACAAGGTGCTCAAAAGACGCTTGAAATTTCCGTTTGCCTCCCTATTTTAGGTTTCGTCAATGCAGTCGCGGTTCACGCGCTGCGTGTTTCGATTTGTTTGTCAGTGGCTCGCCGCGGACGGATGAACAGGAGCGCGTAGTTCGGTTCAGCCTCCGTGCGGGCCCTTTTAGGAGCCAGCCATGAGCGATCTGTTTTTTGGCACCGATCTGCTGGGCGAATTCGACCGCCTGCACCGGCAGATGGCCAGTCTTTTTGCGGGCGCACCCGCAAGCCTGCGCGCCACGCGCATCGGCACCTTTCCTCCGGTCAACATCGGCAGCACCGACGACTCCGTCGAGATCGTCGCATTCGCGCCCGGGCTCGACCCCGCGCAGATCGACGTCTCGATCGACAAGGGGCTGCTGACCATCAGCGGCGAACGCAAGCGCCCCGATTTCGAGCTGACCGACGACACGCGCGTGTACGCCGACGAGCGGTTCGTCGGTGCGTTCCGCCGGGTGATTGAGCTGCCACAGGACGTCGACCCCGAGAAAGTCAGTGCGCGGTATACCAACGGCTGCCTGACCATCAGCGTGGGCAAGTCGGAGGCGTCAAAGCCACGTCAAATCACTGTCCAAGGGTGAGCCGCGCCTAACCCATGAACGATGGAGGACATCATGAACGAGACCACCCAACTGGCCACATCCGCCCCCGTGGGTAATGCCGCTGTTGCAAAGCAGCAGGCGGAGCAAGGCACGGCGCGTCAGACCCATCTGGCACCGCCGGTCGATATCTTCGAGAACCGCCAGGGCATCACGCTCTATGCCGACCTGCCGGGCGTGCCGCGTGAGAAGCTCGATGTTCGGGTGCAGGATGGCACCCTCACTGTTGATGCGGAACTGATGGTGCCCACGCCGGCCGGCCTGCGTCTGCACCATGGCGAGGTTCGCCACCCGCATTTCTCGCGCACCTTTGTGCTCAGCCCCGACTTTGACGCCTCGCGTATCGATGCTCAGTTACGCGACGGCGTGCTCAAGCTGACGATTCCGCGTCGCGACGAAGCCAAGCCCCGTCGTATCGAAGTCCAGGCCGGCTGAGCCGCTCACACGCCCTTGTTTTGTTTCGGAAGCGGGCGCCCTTGCGCCCGCATTTGGCACCGTGCCCCCTGGTTACGGTTGTTTGTTGCTGGGAGACAAAGATGCTGAGTGCACACGAATTCGCCACGCTGATGTTGGTCAGTCAGTCACCAGAGCAGGTGGACATGAACCGCGCTGAATTGGAAACGCTGCTGGAGCGGCAGTTGGTCATGCTTGAGCGCTCCGCGGAAGACCATCGGCGACGCGCGCAGTTGACCGACACGGGGCGCTTGCTGCTGCAAGCGCTCAATCCCGAGGATCGCCGTGACCGGCTTGCAACCGAATCGGCATACCGTGAGGACGAAGCGGTCGGATAACGCTCGATCGCCTTGTGTGGGGGGCCGCACGCCGCCAGGCAACTGCCTCGACAGCGGCCTCGGCGGCCCCATGTATGGCTGGATCAGAACGGTGCTGCAAACGTCAGCCGCACGCCCTGCTGCAAACCGCCCATCCCCACCATCACGCTGTAGTCCAAGCCAAACGTGAGTGGCCCGGTACGGAACTTGGTTCCCAGCCCCACCTGCATTCGGTCGCGGCCATACGGGCTGCCGCTTACGGTATAGGCGGGCCCGAACGCGGCCATGTCCGCATACGCCAAGCCAGCATTGCTCTGGCCGTTGAAGTCGTGCTGATACTCCACGCGCGCATACGGCAGGAAGGTGCCCCAGCGGGTCTTCTGCGCGTATTCGGTGCGCAGGCCGAGCGTACCGGACAGGGTCGTCACTGTCTGCTGGAAGTACGTCAGCGCGTTGGTGCCCGCACCGGTTTCCGAGAACTGGTCCAGCGTCGACTCGGATACCGACAGGCGCCCGTATGGCGAGATCAGCCAGACCTTGTCGCGATGCTCGTAGCCGGCGGAAACCGAGGCGAACACCTGCCGGCCATTGCGCTTGCCGGTGGCGAAATCGCTGGCGTCCGTCACCCAGCGGCGCGAGTCAAAGCTGAGCGTGCCAAAACCTGCCACACCGTCGATGAACAGCGTGGGCTGCGGGCGGAAGCTGCCATATAGCGCCACGCTGTAGGCATCGCCGGTGCTCTTGGTGCCGGCGCTGCCGATATCGGTCGAGTCGCGCCCATAGCCGAAGCCCGCGCCAACGGAGAGCTGGTCCGATACGCGGTAGTCCGCCCCCCCCGTGACGCCGCCCGTGGTGAAGCGGAAGCCCGAGCGCTGCGTGCCAGCATTGGCGAAACCGAAGTCGAGCGTGCCGGCGCTCCAGAACGCCAGGTTGGGCACGTCTGCGCTGCCGGTGCCGACATCTGCGACGGGCAAGTCTGGGCCAGCGTCCGAGAGTGCTCCACCGTCCTTGGTGCCCTTGGAGCCTGTGTCGCGCTTGCCGCGCGCGAATGGTGTGCCGACGGCGCTATCGCCGCGCAGGCAGGCGTCGTGCGCGGCAATGCCGAACACGTCCTGGCAGCGCGCCTGAGCGTCGCCGCGCGGGCTCGGCAGCGCCACCGTGATGCCGTTGCCGGACGGCGCACGGCCCGTGCCGTGCAAGGCTTCGAGGCGCTGGTGGTAGTTGCTGATCTGCGTGGTCGCAAAGCGCTGCGCGGCCTGGATCTGCGCGTTGATCAGGCCACTGACATCCGGGTCGGTGGACGGGTCCTTGCGCGGCGCAACGCTGACTTGAATCATCGCCGGCGCCGAGGTGGCGATGGCGTTACTGAGCGTGTACGTGATCGTCGCCGCGCCACTGAACGTGCCCGTGGGCGTGAAGCTGAGCAAGTAGATCGGAGCCGCCGCCGCGAGGGGTTTAACGCCCGCTGTCGCCTGCGAATTCTGCTGCACGATGGCCACCGTGCCGGCATCGGACGGAACGACCGACACGATGGCTGCGCCCGTAAAGGGCCCGCCGGTGGCACCGTCGGTGAGGTCGACGTTCACGAGCTTGCCGGCGGTCGTGCTGGCAGTCTTCTGGGCCACGGCAATCGGCACGGCGTTGACAGTGACCGTCGCCTGGATGGGCGCGGAGGTGCCAGCCGTGTTGACCAGCGCAAAGGTGAAGGTGACGTTGCCAGAGGTGGTGGGCGCAGGAGTGTAGACAATGTCCAGCCCGTTGACCACGGCCGTGCCGCTGGCCGGCGGGCTGACAATCGTCACCGAGGTGAACGGCCCACCCGTCGCATTGGCTGTGGGGTGCAGCGTGACGGGCGTGGTGGACGTGGTGGTTGCGCTAATCGCCGTTGCCGTGCCAATCGTCTGCCCAACCGTGAGCGTATAGCTACGCGTTCCGCTGTAGGGCGCACCGGTGCCGGTGCTGCTGTCGGTAGCCCGCACGGTGAACGTACTGCTGCCCAGGGCGGTGGGCGTGCCGCTCAACACGCCGGTGGTGGCGTTGAGGCTCATCCCCGTCGGTAACGTACCGGACGTAACTGCATACGTGTACGGCGCGATCCCCCCGCTGGCGGTCAGCGTCTGGCTATAAGCCGTGGCGAGCGTGGCGCCCGGCAAGGTGGCCGGCGTGAGCGCGATGGTCGCAGCGCCAATGGTGACGGTGTATGCGCGGCTGGCAGTGAAGCTGTTGGCGTCCGTAGCCGTGACGGTGAAGCTGAAACTGCCGCCCGCCGTGGGTATACCGGACAGCACACCCGCGCTGGAGAGCGACAGGCCGGCCGGCAGCGCGCCGCTGCTGATCGCGAAGGTGTATGGCGCCGTGCCATTGCTGGCCGCCAGCGTCTGGCTGTAGGCCGTGCCGATGACTGGGTTGGGCAACGACGCCGGTGTGACGGTCAACGTGGGGGCGCTGATGGTCAGCGTATAGGTTCCGGACACGGCATAGGGGCCGGAGCCTGAACTGCTATCGGTGGCCGTGACGGTAAAGCTCACGGTGCCGGCCGTGGTCGGCGTGCCGGACAACGTGTGGGTGGCCGTGTTGAACGACAAGCCGGTGGGCATCGTGCCGGAATTGACCGTCAGCGCATAGGTGTACGGGCTACTGCCGCCGCTGGCGGTAAAGCTCTGGCTGTAGCTGGTGCCCGCCACGCCCGTCAGCCCCGCAGTGGATGATGGCGTGATTGCCAGCGTGGGCGTGCCCACGGCCAGCGTATAAGCCCGGCTGCCCGTGAAAGGCCCTGTGCCAGTGCTGCTGTCGGTCGCGCTGACCGTGAAGTTGAAATTGCCGCCGGCGGTGGGTGTTCCTGACAGCGTGCCCGTGCTGGCAAGCGACAGGCCAGCCGGCAGCGCACCGCTGCTAATCACATAGGTGTACGGTGCGGTGCCGCCGCTGGCCGTCACCGTCTGGCTGGTGGCGGTGCCCACGGTGGTACTGGCGAGCGTGGCCGGGGTGAGCGCAATGGTGGGCGCTGCGACGGTAAGGCTGTACGCGCGGGTGCCGCTATAGGCGTTGGCATCGGTGCCGCGCACCGTAAAGCTGAACGTGCCGGCGGCCGTGGGCGTGCCGGACAGCGTGCCCGCGCTGGAGAGCGTCATGCCGGCCGGCAAGGCACCCGTGGTGATGGTGTAGGTATAGGGCGCGGTGCCACCGCTGGCCGTAACGGCTTGGCTGTAGGCGACACCCGTCGTGGCGCCGGACAACGTGCTGGGCGACACCGTGATGGTTGGCGCCGAGGTGGTCAGCGTGTAAGTGGCCGAGCCCGTGTAGGGGCCCGTACCGGAGCTGCTGTCGGTGGCGGTGACGGTGAAGTTGACCGTACCGGCCGAGGTGGGCGTGCCGGACAGCACACCAGTGGATGTGTTGAACGACAGGCCGGTGGGCAGCGCGCCGGAATTCACCGACAACGCATACGAGTACGGTGACGTGCCGCTGGAGGCCACGAACGTTTGGCTGTAGGCAACGCTGGTGGTCGCGCTCAGGCTACCGGAGCCCGGCGTGAGCGACAACGTCGGTGCGTTGACGATGAGTGTGTAGGCGCGGCTGCCGGTGAAAGGGCCCGTACCCGTACTGCTGTCCGTCGCGGTGGCGGTGAAGTTGAAGGTGCCTCCTGCGGTCGGTGTGCCCGACAAGACGCCACTGGACGACAGACTCATGCCCGCTGGCAGCGCGCCTGCCGTCACCGCGTAGGTATAGGCCGCGGTGCCGCCGCTTGCGCTCAGGGACTGCGACGAGAACACACCCACCGTCGCGCCCGTCAGCGTGCTGGGCGACACCGTGATGGTCGGCGCGCCGACCGTGAGGCTGAGTGTGCCGCTGGTGGCCGAGAACGGCCCCGTGCCGGTACTGCTGTCCGTGGCCGTGACCGTGAAGTTGAAGCTGCCGGCGGCGGTGGGCGTGCCGCTCAGCGTGCCACTGCTGCTCAGCGTCAAGCCCGCCGGCAGCGAACCGGAGGCAAGCGCGTAGGTATAAGGCGCTGTACCGCCGTTGGCGGAGGCAATCGACTGGCTGTAGGCCGCGCCCACGGTGGCAACGGCTGGCGACGAGGGGGCGTAGCTGACCGTCGCGCTGGAGACGGTCACTGTCACCGTGGCCGGTGACGAGGTACCGCCGGCGTTGGTGGCCGTATACGCGAACGTGTCGGTGCCCGAATACGCTGCGTTGGGCGTGTACGTGATCGACGTGCCGCTCGCGGTGGCCGTGCCATGGCTGGCAGCTGTCGAGACCGCCACGCTGGTTGGTGCCCCCCCGGTGATGTTCAGCGGAATGGTATTGCCGCTGCTGCCGTGCGCCACGGTGGCACTGCTCGCATTGGCCACTGGCGCGGCAACATAGGTGAACTGGTCTGCGACATGGGTTGGGCTGGTGCCAGTGACCGTGGTGACCGTGATATCCACCGTACCGGCAGCACCTGCCGGCGACGTTGCCGTAATGGACGTGGCGCTGTTGACCGTGAACGAGGCGTTGGCGCTGCCAAATTTGACCGCCGTCACGCCGCTGAAGTTGGTGCCAGTGATGCCCACGATGGTGCCGCCACCGGTGCCACCCGAGGCAGGCGCAAGGCTTGTCACTGTCGGCGTAACGCTGGTGACCGTGATGGATACCGTACCGTTGGGCTGCCAGGTCGCCCCGTCGTTGCTGGTGTAGAACGTGGCGGTGTCGGTGCCGGAAAAATTACTGGGCGGGTTATAGACGAAGCCGTTGGTAAACGGATCCCCCGATGGGGGCACCGAGCCGTTATAGATGGCGATCGAGCCGCCCTGTGAGGTTGTCGTGTTGAAGACTGGGCCGGACGAACTGTTGGCGTCCCCCATGGAATCGTAGGCAATGCCGATCAGCAAGGGATCGCAATTGTTGGTGTCGGTGCCCGTAAAGACGTAGGACTTCTGCGTATTGGCGCTGGTGGCAAACGAGACCGTACACGCTGCCGCCCACGCTGCGGACGGCAGCAGCATCTGGCAAGCCGCCAGCGCCAGCATCGCCAACGTCCCCTGCCATGCCCAGGGCATCCGTGGCCGCGCGCGTGCGCCACTGCGGTCGAATAGATGGACAAATACCAACAGCCAGCCGAGCAGAATCGTTTTTGTCAGCTTGCGCATGCCTTCCCTCGCTCCCACGCCTGTTTTAACGGACGTTTTTTGGTATCGCAGGCATATTCGCCTGGACTACTTTTCGTTTTTCTTTCGTGTGAGGGAAGGTTTGTACCGAGGTTCTCACCCACGGTCTTTGATACAGGAGAAAGCCTGTGCGACTGACCAGTACTCGCCCGCATTAATATCCCCCCGCGAAACGAAATGACTAGTTCTTTTGGTTGGAGACGTCATTTCAATTCGATTGGATGCTACAAAGGAACGGCCCCTCCCGCAAGCCGACAATTCATGTGGCACACCATTCGGCAACGCTTTGCGCGCCTTCGCCTGCCTGGACATGGGGTTTACCACGGCAAATGAAATCGTACCGGCACCCGCCTTAATCGGGCTTAAAGGCCCGCGACAGCATCGAATTGGCGGATCGAATGGGTCGGTGCTAAAAATCCACGTAGCCGTAGCCATCGCAAAAATCCAATAACGTGGCGCTGCCACATCATGAGGAGGGGTTGTGGATCAATATCTCGGCGAGATTCGTTTATGTGCGTTTCCATTTCCACCGAAAGGATGGGCGGCCTGTAACGGAGCCCAACTGTCAATTGCGCAGAACGCGGCGTTGTTTTCCCTATTGGGCACGCGATATGGCGGTGACGGCGTCCGCACCTTTGCGTTGCCCGACCTGCGCGGCCGCACGCCGCTGCATCGGGACACCACCAGCACCATTGTCGGCAGCATCGGCGGCGTAGAAACCGTCACGCTCAACACCACCGAAATGCCGACGCACAACCACCTCTTCAACGCGTCGACCAACGCCGCCACCGAGTTGAACGCGGGCGCCACGCAAAACCATGTGCTGGCCACCAGCACCATCACGACGCCAAGCGGGCCAGGCACCGCGCTCTATGCCGCGCCCGGCTCGCTGACCGCCCTGTCGGCAGAGACCTGCGCCACCACAGGCGGCACCCAGCCGCACGAGAACATGCAGCCGTCGCTGGTGCTGAACTACATCATCGCTGTAACCGGCATTTTCCCGCCGCGTAACTGAGGAGCGGAGCATGGAACCCTTCATCGGCGAGATTCGCCTGTTTGCCGGCAACTATGCTCCGCAGGGGTGGCTGTTGTGCCAGGGCCAGTTGATCGGCATTTCCGACAATGAGACGCTCTTCACGCTGCTGGGCACGACCTACGGCGGCGATGGCCAGTCCACCTTCGGGCTGCCGAACCTGCAAGGCACGCTGCCCATCGGCCAGGGACAGGGCTTGGGCCTGACCAACCGCATCATCGGTCAGCAACTGGGTAGCGAAGACGTGACACTCACCCTGGCCCAGATTCCGGCACACAGCCACACCGTGTTCGCGACCAGCGAGACAGCCACCACCGTCACACCCGGCCCCGGCGTGATGCTGGCCACCGTGCCGAATACGCAAGGCTTTTACGATTCCGGCACGGCCAACCCGCCCACCAAGGCGGCGTTCTCCAGCAAGGCCGTGGGTGTTGTCGGCAACAACCAGCCGCATTCGAACCACATGCCCACCGCCTCCATCAACTACATCATCGCCACGACGGGAATCTTCCCGGCGCAGAACTGAAAAGGGGCAGACACATGTCAGATCAATTCGTTGGTGAGGTCAGGCTCTTTGGCTTCGATTACGCCCCGTTGGACTGGGCCGCCTGCGATGGCGCACTGATGCCGATTCGGCAAAACACCACGCTATTTTCCATCATCGGCAGCATGTATGGCGGCGACGGCACCACCACCTTCGGCCTGCCCGACCTGCGCGGCCGCGCCGTGATGGGGCCGGTGGCCGGCAACCTGGACGATCCGCAGGGCGTGGCGGCCGTGACGCTGCTGCCAAGCGAAATGCCCATGCACACGCACACCGCCTATGGCGACAATGCCCGGGCGGCGTCTCCCGAAGCGGCCGGCCGATTGCCGGCGCGCTTCATGGTGGCGCACAACGACGCCTTCGTTGCCATGGATGCCACACCAACGCCAACCCTGACCACGCTGGCACCCCAAACCATGGGCACGGCCGGCGGCAGCACCGCGCACGAAAACCAGCAGCCCTTTCTGGCCGTGAACTACTGCATCGCGCTGCAGGGTGCATGGCCTACCCGGCCTTGATGCCGTTGATGCCAGGCCACTCCCGAGCGGACGGTGTCACGCCGTCCGCGTCCGATTTCCGCACGCAGGCCATTACCCCATGACCGTTTCCGCCGAACTGTTCTTACCGCATGTCGGCACCGCCTTTTCTGTGTACAGCCCCACCGCCGAAGCGACCGACCCGCCGTTCACGTTAAGCCTCGACGAGGTGGCAAGCGCCGGCCCCGCGCCCACGGGTGGGCGAGCGTTCTCGCTGTTCTTCCAGGGCGATGCCGCTTTCCTGTTGCAGCAAGGCACCTACTTCCTGCGTCACGCCGTGCTGCCCGAGCAGCCGATGTTCCTAGTGCCGGTTGCCGGCTCGCGTGATGGCTACCGCTATCAAGCCTGTTTCAACCTCGCCTGAATCGCCAACGCCAATCGGATGCCCAATTTCGCCATCGATCGACCGGGCGCTGCCCTGCGTCCTGTGACGGCGCACGACCAGCCGTTCCTGCTGAGCCTCTATGCCTCCACGCGCGAAGCAGAGTTGCGCCTGACCAACTGGACCGATGCGGAAAAACAGCAGTTCGTGCGCATGCAGTTTGAGGCGCAGCAACGCGCCTATTTCGGCTATGCCGACGCGGAGTTCTTTCTGATCCTGCAGGACGGCACGCCAGCGGGGCGAATCTATCTGCAGCATCGGCACGATGCGATCCTGGTGATCGACGTGTCCCTGTTGCCAGCCTATTGCGGCCAGGGGATCGGCGGCGCTGTACTGTCGGCGGTGTTGCGGCAGGCGATGGGGGCTGGCAAGCGGGTGCAGATCCATGTCGAGCGCTTCAACCCAGCGCAGCGGCTGTACCAGCGATTGGGTTTTCGGCTGGTGGAAGACAAGGGGGTCTACCTGTTCCTGGAGTGGAGCGGCACAGCGGCTGGGGCCGCTTCAGTGCCAACACTCCTCTGACCGAGAAACGCACTGCATCCGGGCGTGACCCCGGATGCAGACATTGCGTGCTGATTCCGGCTGATTCCAGTTAAGGCAGCGGCGTCAGCGTTCGGTAGATGTGGCTGACTGAAACCTTGTTCGTCGTGTGACACGAGAAGCAATTCGCACTCGGGTCCGACGGGGTCTTGCCCTGCACGAACGTTTCCAGCGTGGCGTTGGCGAGGTGATTGGTACCCACCTCGTTGCCTCCATTAGGTGCAGCGCCGCCGATGGTCCACGTTGTACCGAGCTGGAAGTAGTTGCGCCGGATGTCTGCCGCATTCAGCTGAGAGATCACGCTGGCGTTGGCGGAGATCACCTGGGTGTTCAAGGCGGCGGCATTGCTCGGGTTTCCGCCATCGTTGGAGCCCCAGGGCTTCGCACGCAGCACCATGGCCGGGGCAATCGGCGAGCCGGTGATCTCACTGCCCGTCCAACTGTTGCTGGTGATGTTGAATGGCCCGGTCGCGCCGCTGGGTGTGAACAGCCAGCTTCCGGTGGTGTTCTGCGCCACGGTCTTCAAGCCGCTGGTCGAGTTGTAGGCATACGTCGCGTTGGGCGCATTGCCCACGTGCTCGAACGTTCCCCAGACCATCTCACCATGCCCGTTCGTGGAGCCCACCACGTGCAGGCCGAGCATGACGAGCTTCATTGTCGTCTGCCCATTCGGGACCCACTTGTCAGGGTTGCTCTTGTCGAAGGTCGGCACCATCGCGCTGACCTGGATGTAGTCGTTCGGGTTCGGCACCTTGCTAGCGTCGATCCAGCTCGACTTGGTTTCGATCGCCAACGCCTTCGGGTCCTTGATCGTGTGGCCCTTGCTGGCCGCAAAGCTCACCACCGCCGCAACGTCGGCCGCCGTCATCGGGAACGTCAGCGTCGTGTTGAACGGAATGACGGCCGCCCCATGCATCGTGCGGTGGAAGGCAAACACGTCATTCACCGCACTGATGTAGTAGATGAGCGAGCCATTCTCCGAGATCAGCACGCCGCTATCCGCTTGGCCAGGCTCAACGTCAATCACATTGCCTGCCGGGTCGATGAAGATAGGGATATGGTTGACCACGATCTTGCGCGCCTGCAGCGCCGCGATCATCGCTTTGGCCGGCACGATCGGCGTGGGGTGGTCCGCAGACAGCAACGCCTGCTGGCGGACGATCGGCTGCAGCTTCAGAAGCCTTGGCACCAGCGGCTTGCCGCGCGCATCGAGGAGCTCCAGCGTGCCCTGCTCCGTCTTGCGCGCGTTCGCAATCTGCGAGCCCAGGATCGACTTTCCGGTCGCCAGACGGACGAGAGGCGGCCGCTGCCGTGGCAGCTCACGCTGCACTTCTACCACCTGCCCGGTACGCGCCATCACGATCGGCAAACCGTGCGGCCCCAGCTCGGTCGCGCGCAGGAACATGCGGATGGGCAGCCCCGGTGAGTTGGGAATGAAGGTGCGCCGGTCGCTGCTGTCCGGCGGGCTGACGGTGTAGAACTGCGGCGAGAACATGACATGGCTACCGCCGCCATAGGTGGCCGGTGCCGGCGATGTCAGCCATAAGAACATCTGCTCCGTCCATTGAAAGAAGCCGCAGTTCGGTGCCAGCGGCAAGGTGCTGTCGGCCGGTTTGACGACGCCATTGAGCGTGACCGAACCGCTCTCGAAAAAGCTGGCGACGGTTGCGGGCGGAATCGGGCACCCGCCCGCTGCGTCGGTCGGGACGGCCTGGGCAGAAGCCGTCTGCGCGTACCCCAGTGCGGCTGCCAGCATGGCGCCACACAAACGATGTTGGACCCTCGGACTCAGTGGCATGGCACTCTCCCTGTTTGGACGCATGGTTGCGTTCCAGTTGTCTCCTCGCGCTCAGCAGTTCACCCTTTGCAGCTCGCCGTTGCGCGATCGGCGAGTATCGAAGAGGCGCCCGTGAAAGGGCCCTCCCCGTTTCCGCAATCCATTCAGCCGCTTCTGAAAGTCGACGCAGGCAGCCCGAGCAACTGCTCCAGGTTGTTGATCACCGCATGCCGATGGGCTGTGGCTTCACGATGCGCCTGCGCTGCCTCTTCAACGTCGGCGCCGCAATGCGGACACGTCACCTCGTGCGGGTAGATGTAGCCATTGCAACTGCGGCACAGGCTCAGTTGCGGCGGCACGCGCCCGACATCCGGCGCGCGCTTGCCTTTGTTCTTCCACGTCAGCTCGACCACCTGGCCCGATCGCACAATGCTGGACACGGGCGTGCCATCCGCAATGCGCTCCGTCACCAAATCGAAACGGCCAACGGCGAATGAGGTGTCGCCAGCCTCATGGACCTTGACGATCCGCTCGCGCAACCCCTGCTTCTGCAGCTCGAGCACGCGGTAATGGCAATACGGGTTGTTGCCCGGCTTGCCGAGCAGCGAGTGGGATGTCCAGGTGCATCCGCCTCGGCACACGTCGGCGTAATAGCAACTGCGGCAGAACCCCCACAGATCGTCTACCGAGCGCAGGCGCCCAAAGTGGATCGCTTCACTGGTGCGCCAGATGTCTTCCAGCGACAAGTCGCGGACATTGCCGCCGGCAAAGCCGACGGTCGCCAGCGATGGGCACCCCTTGACGGTGCCATCGGCTTCCAAGGCGATCACGGTCTGCCCCGCGGCACAGCCGTTCCAGTGCACGCGCTCGTCGCCAAAGCCGCGCCAGAGGTGCTCATACGGGCCGTAATAGCCAATGTTGTTGCCAACGTTCATCAGTAGCCCACGGCGCTCGCCTTCCTGATACAGCCGCGCGAGCAGCGGCATCAGTTCTTGCAGTTGATACGGTTGCAGCAGCAGCGCATCGTTGTCGACAGCGTTGCCCATCGCGACCGTCAACTGGATCTGCCAGTGCGTCGCGCCAAGTTCGATGATGGTGTCCATCAGCGCCGGCAGGTCGGGCATGGTCTGCGCGCCGATCTGCGTGTTGACGCTGATGGCAAGCCCCGCCGCGCGGGCACGCCTGAGCGTATCGACCGCCCGGTCGAACGAGCCGGGGACATTGCGCACCTTGTCGTGCAGCGGTGCGAGCCCATCGAGCGACACCCCCAGCCCGTTGAGGCCGGCCGCCACCGCTTGCTCCAGCCGCGCCGGCGTCAGGTTGCGCCCGCCGGTCTGGATGGCACAGTACATGCCGTGTGAACGGATCGCCCGGATCAACTGGGTCCAGTCCTTGCGCAGATACGCTTCGCCGCCAATCAGCGAAACCTCGCGCGTACCCAGCCTTGCAAGCGACTCGATCACCTCCAGGCATTCCTGGGTGTTCAGTTCGTTCGGTCGGCGGCGTCCGGCGCGGGAGCCGCAATGCAGGCATTTGAGATCGCACGCCAGAGTGATTTCCCAGACCACGTGCACGGGGACGTACCGATGGAAGTCGTCCGCACTCAGGTAGCGGGCCGGCTGCGGGTTCTGCGTCATGTCGCTTCCCTGTCTTGTGGGGTTCGCCGCATGCCCGGCTGGTGGGCTCGGACATGCAGCTGCAGGCCATGGCCTGCGCGTCGCTCAACCGAGAGGCTCAGGCACGGCCCTCGAGCCTGGCGATCTCGACATGCAGCTTGTCGAGCTCCGCCTTGAGGAGCGGCGCGTCGGCGAGTTGCTTCTCCGCCTGGCTGGCCAGCGCCTTCATCTGCCCAAGATCGCCGGAGGCCTGGGCCTGTTGCATGCCGACGCCATACAAGGGAACGACGTGGTGCGGCGGCTGAGGCGCTACCGCGTGCTCGATGGTCATGATCGCGTACTCGACCTCGTGCCAGCGGCCGCCTTCGAAGTAGCGATAGCTGGCGTGGCCCGACTGCCAGCCCCCGGCCAGGATGCCGTGGAAATAGAAGGTGTCGGCCAGCGTGCTGGTCGGCCCGCTGGGGTTGCCCTGCAGGGCCAGGATGATGGAGGGCTCTGCGCCGTCTTCCAGCCGAACGTAGCTGAAGTGCCCCCAGACATCCGCATGAAAATCCAGCGGCGGGTTGGTCGTCTGGGTGATCCGGGCGACGCCGGACGCCTTCTTGGCAGGCGTATTGACCAGCAGCGACAAGGTCAGCCGCGGAGCCCCGATGGCGGGCGTTGCAACAACATAGGTCACGGGAAACAAGCCGGTTTTGCTCATGGAATCACTCCAGGAAAAAGTGTGGACGGGACATGCACGGCGGACGAGGTCACTGGCGGCTCTCGAGCTTCTTGATCTCGGCGCGCAGCGCCGCGTGCGCGCTCGAGATTTCCTGATGGCTGTCCAGTTGCTGCTGCACGAACGCGGCGAGCGCCTTCATATGTGCGAGATCGCCCGACGATGTGGCGCGCTGGATGGCCGGCCCGTACAAGGTGCGGCCGATGGTGAGTGAGTCCAGCGCGTTGGGCGAGTTGTGGATGACCGGCCCCGGCTCCAGCGGTACGAATTCGTGGTCAACCCGGGCCGGCACGCTCTCCACTTCGTGCCATCGCCCATCGCTCCAGTAGCTGTAGCTGGCAACGCCCGTCTGCCAATCGCTGTTGAGCACCAGATGCAGCCGGAAGGTCGGCATGGCATTGGAGGTCGGCCCGCCGCTGTTGCCCTGCAGCGTGACCAGAATGCGCGTGTGAGTGGGCGGCATCAGCGCCATATAGGTGAACGTGCCCCACACATCCACGTGCAGATCGAGCGGCGGCGATATGGGTTGCGTGATCGAAGCATTGCCGACCACGTTGCGCCTGGGCGTGTTGACCAGCAGATTGAGCGCAAGCGTCGGCGCGCCTGGCAGCCCCGTGCCAATCACATAGCGAACCGGGAACAGCCCCACTGCGTTGTCTCCTGACATGCGTCCTCCTCGGGTAGACGATCGATCGAAATGGCGTGCCGGCGTGGCACTGTCGGGTCAAGCGCGTTCAGCCTTGGCGATTTCGAGCTTGAGCAGTTCGAGTGCGGTATGCAGATCGCCTTGCTCGCGCACCACGGCCTCGGCCTGCGAAAGCAGTGCCCTCATCTTCTTGAGATCGCCATCGGCAATGGCTTCATGAATGGCGACCCCATAAGGGGGAACAACGGCTTGCCTGGATTCCTGGCTCATTTTCAGACCTCGTTCATTACGCGTTGAATAAGAGAATTAAAATAGCTTGCGATCTGCCTTGCACGATCATGCGAAACGAATTGCACAGCCCAATTGCGCCATGCACGGTGAACAACTCAATACCCGCAACATAAAAAGCGCAACCCGAAACCAAACCTACGGACGAAATTCGACGCCGGCAAAGAAAGATTGCCGTCCAACCAAGTCGATCAAGAGAAATATGCCCCCGCCCCGCGCCAGGCTGGCGCCAGGAGATACGAGGGCTCAGCAACCGAGCGAATCCTCATCCATTGCTTAGCTCACTGGCCCCGATGCGATGCTTCGAGGCCGCTTCCTAATGCTTCGTGTTTTTAAGCCCCCGCTTCACAGCCGATCGATATACAGCCAACAGAGCGATTATTTTTTCTATTCCGTTTTTATAGTTTTTATCGAAACAGGTGTCAAACCAAAGACCCGCCTAAAACCGGAAAATCGCCAATTCCACTGAACAATAAATGACTGATAACCAAAAGAATGAATGCACCGATGTTCATCCCAAGAAAATCCGATGCCTCCTTAGACCGAATGATGACGACTGCGCCAAAACGGTAGGTTTGCCCAACGCTGCTCCATCCGGTAGTAGTGCCCAAGCCGTTGCCGATAGATCCGGCGCACCTGCGCAAGCTGCTCGCCATATCGGTGCAAGGATGAGCTGTCTCCCGTCAATGCCTGCGACACCGCCTGCGCACCCCGCAGCCCGGTATACAGCGCGTTGAACATGCCCTGCGAGGCGAGCGGATCAAACGACAGCGCGGCGTCTCCAATCGCAATCCATCGGTCGCCATACCACTGCGTCAGCGTTGCACCGCATGCATCGGTGCCGCGTGGATGCGTCCACGCACCGTCTGGCGGACACACGTGTCGCACTTGGTTCGTCGCTGCCAACTGTTCATGCCAGCCCTGCGGATTTCGCAGTACGCGCGCGCCTTCCGCCGCTTCGACATGCAATACCGCCACGCGCCGTGCACCCGGCAATGGCGCGCTATACCACCAGCCATGAGGAACAGCCTCGATCAGGGTGCGCGCGTCTGCGGACGCGTCGTCACACCAGGCGTACAGCGCGACCAGCGATTCATCGCATCGGCGCTCCACCCCCAAACGCTGCGCGAGGATGGCGCGGCGGCCACTGGCATCGATCAACCATCGCGCGAACACGTCACCCTCATCGAGGCGAACCCGCCAGCCGCCTTGGCAGGATTCCACCGTCTGCAGGCGTGCCTCGCGCAAGCCCGCGCCTGCATTGATGGCCGCGTCACGCAGACACTGATCGAATCGCCGGCGATCGAGATGCCAGCCGGCACCATTCGGGTCGTCGATGAAATCGGTGGCAACCAGCACATCCGCATTCCACGCCGATGCGTTACCGACGTGGGCGCGCGGCATGCTGCGCTCCACCCATGGCAAAAGCCCCATGTCACGCAACAGCGGCCGCGCCGCACCAGGCAGGCTCTCACCCACCCGGTCGACTGGCTTGGCCGCGTCGGCCAGCATCACGCTGTGGCCAGCCAATGCCAACATACGTGCCGCGGCGGCACCGGCCGGGCCGCCACCGGCCACCAACACATCAACGTCGCTCACGGCCGCACGATGCGCAGGAACTCCTCTCGCTGTTCGGCGCTGGCCCAGCCTGCACGGCTCAAGGTGTCTTCCACAGGCTCGGCGGGCGCGGCGGCGGCAGCGAGTACGGCTTGCAGCAGCGGCGGTACCTTGTCGCCCGCAAGCGATTCGACAAAGATCACCGGCGGGAAGTCCGGATCGTTCTCCACACCGGGGCGCGCTTCCACGATGCCGAGCTGCGCAAAATACTGGACCATCAGCATCATCACCTGCGGCGCCGGCGTCGGATTGCTGGGCGTGCCCAGCAACGCGCGCAGCCAGTTCGCCCGTCGATTGAAGGCGGCAATGCGCTGTTCGCGCGGCAGCGCTTCATTGATCACGATGCGATAGTCAGCATCGCTCAGCACCTGGTTAGGCACCCGCGCCGGCCAAAACGACGGCAGATAGGGATCGTATTCGTGGTCGTACCCCGAGCGGCAGAATGCGGTGTCGCCCTGCCAGGGCAGTGCCATCCATCGGCTCAGGTCGCCCGGCCCTTGCGCGTAGAGCGGCCCTCCGGGGCTCAGCGCAATAGGTTGCGTCAGCGTAGTGCCGTAATCGGGCTCGGCCACGCCTTCAGGCCGCTCGCGAATGCGAAACGGCGCACGATACAGCGACGCGTGACGCATCGGCCAAGTCAGCTCGCAGCCTGGGTGAAACGCATCGGCCAGACAGAAATGCAGCGCCGCCTGGTCGAGCATTGCGGGCTGGTCTGCCAGCGGCACTTCGGCCAGCGTCTGCGGCGGGGTGTATTCCGGGCTCCAGTCGTTGACAAAGTCGCCGCGCACCCAGCGCTGCAGCAGCGCCTCGCGCACCTTCGACAACGCCAGGTTGTTGCGCGGCGTCGGCACCGAGGATGACCCTTCCGCATCGCCATACAACCATGGCCACAGGCGCACGTCGTCGACGGTGTTGCTGGCCGGCCGGAAGCAGTTGAAGATCACCTGCCGCAACTCCGCGTACGGGTCGCTCTGGCCTTGTGCCGGCGTGTAGGCCAGCTTGGCGATCAGCGTCGGATCATTGAAATCGAACTGTCCGCCGCGGCCGAACAATGCGGCAAACCCTTTGTTGACCCATTGCAGGTTGGTCAGGCGTGCCAGGGCCGGCAGCACATCTTGTGTGAACGACACCGTTTCAGGAAACGGCAGCCAGCCACATTCGACGTACGTATCGACCAGCAAGTCATACAACGTGCGCCAGCCGATCACATCGGGCGCGTAGTTGGGCGGCGCCACAACGGCCCACGCCGAATCCACCGGAATGGCTTGGCCATTGATGTTGACGGCAGCCCGGACCGGACCATCCGAGATGTCGTCGTACCAGCCATTGGCGTTGTTGAAGCTGCTCGGATTGGCCGGATCGTAGATCGGCATCCCCTCCGGCGAGGCCGATGTCCCCAGGCCGCCCAGCACCAGCAGATGGCCATGCTCGTCGGTGCGCAACTCGCCCAATGGCACCGGCACCCCCTGGAACGTGCCGGTGTCGAACTGGTAAGCCGCGCCGCTGGTGTTCTTGCCCTGGATATGCCGTACACCCGGGTCAATGGCCAGCGCATCGCGCGCGGCCCCACTGACATGCGGATTGCGCAGCGGCACCGTCACCGTGGCCGCTTCTGGAATATCCATCGCCACCTGGAACTGGAACCACTGCGACTTGCGGTTGACCAGGTGCGCCTGCCAGACGATCTCTGCATTGTCCGGCGTCAACTCGCCCACCACCTCGCCCGCAGCGTTGTAGCCGTAGAGACGAAACCGCGCGGCCTGGCGCTTGATCGCGCCGGTGGTATCGCGCGTTTCTCCTGCCAGCGTCAGCGGTGGATGCGTGACCTCCGGCCCGATATAAAAGCCGTCCGGCACCTTGCTGTTGCCGATGCGCGCAATCCCGATGCCGGGGTAGATGGCGGCGCGGACCACGCGCGTGTCTTTGGCTGCGGGCCAGACGGTATCCGGGCGCGGCACGATGGGTTCGCCCAGGGGCTCGCCATTCACGTCACGGCGCAGCTCGGCCGAAGCGCGGTAGACCACCTTGCGCGCCTCGGCAATGCTGCCGACGGGCTCATGCACGGCCAGCGTGCGCCACGGGTTGAAGGCGAGCGTCTCGCCATAGTTGGACTGGCCACGCGCCGTGATGTCCTGGCGCGGCAGGACGAGCGTGGCGACATGAATCGGCGGCGATGCCTCTTCGCTCCACGGCACCATCGCCTTGTCCAGTGGCATGGTGGCCGGGTCGGTCTGCAACTGCACCATGAAGCGAAAGCGTGCCTCGCCGTTGCTCAGGCGCTGTTCAAGATCGATCCGCAGATAGTCGGGATCGTCGTAGTCCGGCGCAGGCCCCGGCGGCACGAGCTCCGGCTCAAGCTTGTACTTGCAGTAGCGCTGCTCGCCAAAGCGGAACGGGATCACGCTCCACAAATCGGTTTCCAGCACGCTCGGCACCACCTTCTGCATGGCATCGAGAATGCGCTGCGTTCCAGGGTGGGCCTTCAGCCATGCATCGGCAGCAGCGGCGCCGGTGAGCGATGCGCGCGTAAAGGCGCACATGTCGTGGGCGTCGTTCACGAAGAAGACGTCCATGTTCTGCAGCAGGATATCGAGCGTGGGCGCGTGCACCTGCGGCGGCAGCATCTTGTCGCCTGCCACATCGAACAGCTTGATACCGATGCCGACGGTACTTTTCAGGTCTGGCACGCCATCCGGAATGTCGCTGGAATAGCGCACCCAGGCGGGATACGCCATGCGCTGCCCGAACAGCCCGACACGCAGGTCCTCCGGCAAGTCCGGCACCACTTCAAAACGCCCATGCGCAACGCCATGCAGCCGCAGGAACACAGGCCGCTTGGCGGGACACTGCCCGGCCTTGATGCGGCCAAGCTGCACCATGTCGACAAACATCTGCTTGAGGCAACCGATCGGATCCACCTCGCACTGGCACGGCACCGGCTGGTTTTTTGCATCGGGATGGTCTGTCGTGGGCTTGTTCATGCGTCTCCTCCAGATTGGAATGTGGGAGGGCGACGCAAATGCATGCGGCAGCCTGTCGCGTCGACACTGGATTGGATTGGCGCCACCCGTCCTGCCTGCAGGCAGGCTCAAGGCCCCTTTATGTGCGACACGGCTGCTTGCGACAGAAACGGTTCTGTCTCCCCCCGCCCGTGCCCTGATTCTAGAAAGCCCCCCAACGAAACGCCGCCCGGCAATCGCTGAAATTTATTTACGTCTGAGCGACGCAAATCTAACTTCTGGAGGCAAAAGACAAGCTCACAGAAATGCCTGCGTGCATCACCCAAAGGAGCGCATCCGTACGTTGGATGCACGTCTTCAGGCTTCCTCTTGATGGACCAACGCGACACGCGGGAAAGGCACCACAGCGTGCCCTCCCCTTGCCCACGTCTTACTTCAACTGCGACCTCTCAGCGCTTCGCTGGCCTAGTGCAAAGCGGCACGCGTGGCCGGCAGCTCAGCGAGCGCGTTCAGCAGCAGGTCAGATCAAGCTCAGGCGCACGTCGATGTTGCCGCGCGTGGCATTGGAGTACGGGCACACGACGTGGGCGCGGTCGATGAGCGTTTGCGCTTCGGCGCGGTCCATGCCGGGCAGGCTGATGGCTAGATCGACCTCGATGCCAAAGCCGTTGGGGATGGCGCCGATGCCCACCGTGCCCTGCACGCTCACATCTGCCGGAATGCGCAGCTTGTCGCGCGCAGCGACAAACTTCATCGCGCCGAGAAAGCAGGCGCTGTAGCCAGCCGCGAAGAGTTGTTCGGGGTTGGTGCCTTCACCACCAGCACCACCGAGTTCACGCGGGGTGGACAGGCGCACATCCAGCCGGCCGTCGCTGGCGGTAGCACGGCCATCGCGGCCGCCGGTGGCATTGGCTTGAGCACGGTAGAGGACGTTTTCGATCGACATGACAGTTCTCCTTGAGAGCGGGGGTTGCGCAGCGGCATTCTGGCGTTTGCGCGGGTTGAAATTGCTTACTATTAAATAGCGCACTACTTACTTGATTCAAAAAAACGGGCGCGTTGCGGCACCCGCTGGGTCTCGGTTTGCCTCAGGCGGCGTTCTTGAAGAGTCGCCCTCGCAAATCGTTCAACTGCGTACGCAAGACTTCCAATTCGCCTGGCGCGCACGCCATGGCAGCCGCCACACAGGCCGGCACCTCCCTGGCGGGCACTTCCAGCGCCTTGCCCTCGGTAGACAGCGAAATGATCACCTGCCGCTCATCCACCTCCGAGCGCTGACGTTCAATCAGGCCCGCCGCTTCCAGCCGCTTCAGCATGGGCGTGAGCGTGGCCGAATCGAGGAACAGCCGTTCGCCGATCTCAGAGACCGTCTGTGCATCACGCTCCCACAACACCAGCATGACGAGGTACTGCGAATACGTCAGGCCGAGCGGCTTGAGCAGCGTCCGATACACCTTGTTCACGCCGATCATGGTCGAGTACAGGGCGAAGCAAAGCTGCTGATCCAAGGCCAAGCTGGGCGATGCGGAAAGGGGCTTGTTTGCGTCCATGGACAGCAATATACATAGCACACTACTAAATAGCAAGCAATTTTAAGCCACCCGTCTCCGCTGCGTACCCGCATGCCCCGCCTGGCGTGAAACCCACCAGGCGGGAAGCCCACTTCGTGCCGGCTAGCTGGCCCGCGCCGTCAGCCACTGGTTCGGGGGCAGCGGCGCACCGACGATACGCATTTCGCCCAGGCTGCCGAAGAAGCCGTTGCCCATGCTGCCGCCATATTGCGAGGCGCCGATGGCCATCTGCTGCGTGCTCGCCACGTAGCGGATGCCGTCCATGCCACTGTTGTTGCGCAAGATGGGCGCGCCCTCCACGTACATCGTCGTGCTGCCTTTGCCGTCGTTCACGATGGCAACGTGCAGCCACTGCCCCGCTGACACACCGCCCGACCAGCACGCAAGGTTCTCGGTGTTGTCGGTCGGCACGACCTCCCACTGGAATTCCATCAGGTTTGAAAACGCGAACATCGCCATGGTGTCGCCGGTGTCGACATCGCTCGGCCACGAGATGCCCGAGGCTGCGCTGCGTGCGCCGAGGCGATACAGAATCCCCATCCACGCGTTGTTCTGCGCCGTCCAGGCAGCATCGATCTTGATGAATGCTTCGATGGTGTAGCCGTTGGCAAACGTTTGACTGTTCAGCGGCGACGTGGGATCGGTCGTGAAATACGAGCCCCTCGTCTGGTTGGCGTTTTTGAATTGCAGGCTGCCTGGTGCGGAAGACAGCGGGTGATGGTCCTTGGACCACACCAGATCGCCGGCCTGCCCGCCCATCCATGTGTTCAGCGAGATGGGGTTCACGCCTCCCGACGTATCGCCCGGCACGGAAACGTCTTTGATCTGAAAGCCGGGCTGGTACGGAGACAGTGCCTCGCCTTCAGCCGCCGCACTGTTATAGAAACGCCAGTGCGCCAGCGTGTTTGCCACCACGGGGTAATCGTTCGGGCCGGTGGCTGGCTTGCCGGGCTCCTGCGGTGGGTTGTGATAGTTCGCCAGGATCAGCCCCTTGGCCACGTCAGTCAGGCTGCCAGACATCGAGCCGACGGCAGCCTTGAATGCCGGGTTGAAGCCGGCAAAGCGCTTGGCGAAATTGATGTCGACGGAGAAGTTCTGGTTGTCCGCCGTGAGCCAAGCAGAATCAAACTGCGTCAGGCTCGCTTCCGGCTTGACAGGCACCCAGGGCGAGAACGAGCTGGCGATGATCTTGTTGTTTGTCAGGTCGAATTCGTACAGCCGCATCAGGCCGTTGCCGCCCATGTAGGCCATTTGGTAATCGACGACCATGAACAGCACGTCGTTGCCTGCGGCGTTCTTCTTCGTCATCTTGCAGGCGCCGTGATAGTGCCCAGAGACGGCCATGAAGATCTGGTCGTTGTTCTTGATCAGCTTGTCCCACAGGTAAGTGGAATACGCCGTATCCACCGCCGTCACGGCATCGGGGCCGATCCCGGCGAGTTGATGACAGATCAGGATGACCGGAACACTCGGGTTCTTGGCAATGACGGAATTGGCCCACGCAATCGCATCGTCCGACGCGCGCCACGACATCGACAGCACTAGGAACGCGTTCCCCTCGGCATTGAAGATGTGGTACTCGTGGAAGCCCGAGCCATGGCGGCCACCGAAGGTCGATTGCTGCTGCGCCCGTGCGGTGGGGAACACCTTCAGATACGGCTCGAGCAAGCCTTGTCGGTGGCTGCCACCGTCTTGGTAGCCGTCGGTGTTATCAAACCCCGAGACGCCAACACCCCAGTCCGGTCCCCACTGCATGGACGACCCGATGGCGCCAACGTCATGGTTGCCCGCGCAAATCGAGTAGTGGCAGCCGGCCTTCTCCAAAACCTGCATCGCCTGGCTGGCGAGTTCCCATTCCTTTGTAACGGTGCCGTTGCTCAGTTGGCCGTTGCTCACCAAATCGGTGCTGGCGCTCCACGGTGCGGAACTCTCCGAACTGTAGTACCAGGATTGGTCGACGATATCGCCAAGGTGCGTCGTGAATGCAAGCTTCAACGCCTTCGCGTTTTGCGCAATCCATTGCGTTTGTGCCTTGAACGGATTGTCGTATTGGCCGTTGATGGTGGGATAGTTCTTCTGATACAGCGCCCCCATCTTCCCAGACGCATAGCGCGGATAAAACTGCGTATCCGGCAACGCCGCCAGCGTGAACGACGACACCTGCTTTGGCGTGACACCGGTGCCCGGCGCATCCGTGCCTGGCGAGGTTCCTGTGCCGGCGGAATCGGACCCCGTCGACGCGTCTTGCGTGGTTCCATCGCCGCAGCCGGCAAGCAAACCCGAAACGCCGACTGCAGTGGAAGCGAGCATCATGCGCAGCAATTGCCGGCGCTTCAGCTCAGGAACCGACGCTAGCGTATCCAGCGTAGCCTGCCGCTGGTCAGCCACATGCTTGGTTGACATCTTTCTCTCCGTAACGTTGTTAGCAACCCCAGAAAATGCCGTCCATCGTCTGGGTCAGCCAACGCCGAAAGAGAAAAGGAGACGCCTCGAAACCTCGCCTCTCACCCGGAACAGGCCAACCGCTCCGAGTGCAAATGATCCGCAACCGCTTGATAGAGCTTCGGCGACGAATGCTTTTATTCTTGTTTGTTTATCTTTTAATGATTCGCATTGAACGGCATTCGCATGCTAAGGATCGCGTGTGACAGAGACATGTCTTTAAGACACACCTCGCCAATCAAACGCCAGTTCGTCAACTTCGATTTAAGAAGAAAGATTTGAGGATATTTGAAATTTCAGCCAAATAGACCGAGGACAGCGCGCCACACTTGGCCGCGCCCGAGGCCGTTACCTTGGCATTCCGCCGGCTTTGAGCGCGGCAAGTCCAATCGCAGAGCGTGAGTCCACGCCAAGCTTCCTCATGACGTGCCCCACATGGGTGCGCACCGTCCAGTAGCTGATGTTCAGAGCCAGTGCGATGTGCTTGTCAGACATGCCCTTGAGGAGCAGATGGCAGACCTCCCCCTCGCGCAGCGTCACGCCAAACTGCTGCTGGAACCACGCAGATGAGCCGACGACCCGTGCGAGGAGGTGAACCTTGCACACCAGCCCGTGGCCGCCGTCGGCGGGCCCGCGTTCCACACAGAAGCCAAACCCTTTCCATTGCCCGTGGGGCGATCCGTAAGCCGCCTCCAACACGTGTTGATAGAGTGCGTCGCGCTCTTCGACAGTGAGCCCGGCCATAAGGGCCCGCGCCTTCTCGTTCGGCCGTGGCGGCGACGTACCCGCGAGCAGAAACCCCGGCACCTGCGTGTCGGCATCGGCACCGCGCTCCTGGGCCTGCCGAACTGCGCGAAGCTGTTGTGCGTTCAGCAGATGCGGCTTCAACAGGCTCAGCAGCAAGGTCTCACGATCGCCAAAACGCTTTTTGGGGTCGCTGGTACTGAATCGATAGTCCAGCAACATCCCCCGGCTATCCGGCAGGCGGAGGCTGATGCCCGGATACGCCTGATGCCGGCAGAGATAATCGGTGAAGTACTCGGATTGCCCCCATTCCGACCGACTGATCTTGCTCTCGATCACGATCGGCTCAAAGCTATCCTGCAACAGCGGGGCGATGGAGTCGACCTTGTGGAAGTGGTAGCGATACTCCGTACGCATGCTCTGGTCTCGCCCCCACAATGCGCTGGCCTGCGGCTGATGCCCCCCGTCGCGGTGCCACAGGAGGTGCGCCATGAGATCGACGTGCAGCAGCCTCCCCACCTTCTTGGCCAGCTCTGGGCGTTCAAGAAGGCTATCGCTTGAGGGCTCATGAAGCTGCCCCGTGATATCGAGCAATGCTCGTAAATCCGCTGTGGAGAGGTCCATCGATCGCTTCGTCGGCGTACTACCGGTGTTGAGTCTGAGAGTCCATCTCGGTGATCCAGGCACGCATATCAAGACAACTATCGGCGCAACGGTGCGGGCCTATAGCCGGCGCCTGTCGAAAGCCTGAGGGGCGCCTAACGCACCCCACCCACACTGACCATAGCTATCCATAGCGATGGTTGCGGGCGCCACCCTTTTGCGATAGTGCGCCTGCGGAGGACGGCTTGCCGGGCGCGAGCTGTCACTCCACCGCCTTGATTCACGTTGCACATTGCTTTTCGAAGGGGAACCCGCATGCAAGCGCGAACACGATCGTCTACCTGTCCGCCAGACCCATGCGCCTCCGTCCTCCCGTCGACCGCCATGGTGGCGCGCTGGGATGTGGTTCCCACATCGCTGGCCGTCATCTTTCTGGACGCATCGCTCCTGAATGACACGACTTGGCTTCCGTCGCAGCCGACATTGCAGCCGGTGGCGCTGGAAGACGTACAGCAAATGCTCAGCGGCGCGTTGAAAGCGCTTGCGCCCGCCGCCGACACAGAAACGGCATTCACCGCATCGCCTCCCGTGCTGGAGCCCAAGCGCCTCACCCGCCGGCAATGCGACATCCTTCAGGAAGTGGCAAGCGGCCGCTCAAACTCCGAGATCGCGGAACGGCTGCATATCAGCGTCGAGACCGTCAAATCGCACATGCGGCAGCTGCTCATGCGGCTTGGAGCGCGCAACCGAACAGAGCTGGCCACGATTTACCAACGCACCCGCAAGGATGCGCCGGGCGAGGCGTCGTTTCGCGCAAGGCTCGCCTCCGAAACGTTCTGGGCCGAGGCACACAGCGCGGCAACGTAAGGCCGCAACTTAAGTCCGCAACTTAGGGCAGGCGTCGAAACCCCGCGTCTTGTCGTACGCGCAATATCCGCTCGCGCCGTCGCTCAGCGCGGCTCGGCGGCGTTCGTCACCACTTGGCCGATCGCCGCACGTGATTCGATCCCGAGCTTGTCGAGCACCCGCCCGACGTGAACGCGCACAGTCCAGTAGCTGATGTTCAGCGCCACGGCAATCTGCTTATCAGACTGGCCACAGAACATCAGATGGCACACCTCGCTTTCACGCGTGGTCATCTGGAACCGTTGCTTGAACCAGGCCGCAGAACCCGCTGTATGCGCAAACAGGTGCACGACTTTGCTGGGCCCGCCGCTGGCCAGATCGACGCGGCGCTCCACGCACAGGTTGAAGCCGTTCCACCGAGCCTCGGCAGGCACCCCAGCCGCAACCTTCGACAGAATCATCAACAGCGCTGTCTTCTGATACGGCTCTAGCACCGACAGCAATACCGACGCCTGGCGATTGGGCCGCGGCGGCTTTCCGGCGCGCAGCGTAAAGCTCGGGCTGGCTGCCTCGTCACGGCATACGCTGCGTAGTTCCTTGGCAATCCGATGCAGCCGGTGCGCGTTGATCAAATGCGGCTTGAGTAGATCGAGCAGTCGCACTTCCCGCTCGCCAAATCGCTTGCCCGGGTCGCTGGCACCAAACCGGTAGTCGAGCAATACGCCACCGGCATCTTCCAGATACATGCTGATGCCGGGATACGCCTCATATTTGCAGAGGAAGTCGCTGTAGTACTCCGATCTGCACAGATCACTTCGATCGACAAGGCTGGCAACGATGAGTGGATCGGTTCGGCTGCGCAGCATGGGCGCGAACGGGTCGAGCGCATGATAGTGCTCGCCGTACTCGGCATTCATGCGCGCATCGCGGCCCCACGTACCGCGCTGCTCGAGCTGCTGGCCGTGATCGCTCCATGCAAGGTGGACCATCACGTCAACGTTCAGCAGCGTGGCCAGCCCTCGCGTGAGGTCTGCGCGCTGCGTGAAACCTTCGTGCGATGACTCATGGAGGGACCCCGTCACCTCCAGCAGCATGCGTAGATCGTTCGTACTGAAACTCACCACTCCCACCCTGCAGCGGCTGCGCTAACGCAGAGCCGCTGCAACTTGCCTCGCCTGCCCACCCAACGCCGCCGCCCATCTGCGCGTTGACGGCGCCATCCAGCAGGCGCCGCCGACACCACCTGGACCTATTGCAGCGTGGCGCCGCCTCCACCTAGGTACTGACCCAGCAGGCGCGCGAATTGACCGCCGTCGGTGTTGATCGTGGTCTGGTACGAGCCGCCCGAGCCAAAGACGATGGCGAACGTGTGGCCTGTGCCGTACTCCTGCGTGTTGCGCAGCATGTAGTCGACACGGTTGTCGCGGTAGTGCTGGTTGGTCCCGCCCGGCGTGCTGGACGGCACACCCAGCGGCGTCTGCCACCACAGGATGGGCAACCCGTTGCCCAACGCAGTCCGGTAATCCAGGTAGCTGCTTTGGGACTGATGGAAGTTGGGCGTATTGACGTTGGTTTCGTCCCAATAGAACGTACCGCCGCGGCCCGTGCACTCCGCCACTGCGGCCACTTCCAGGCAGCCGGCATCGCGGTCGCTGGTCTGAGCGACGATGAAATCGGCCAGGTGCGCGCCGGCCGCTCGCATTTCGCCGCCCACCGCCGTCGGTGAGGCCGACCAGAACGCCGGTGGGAATCCAATCAGCGCCTTGGGCGCAATCTGACGCGCCATCTGCACCAGACACTGGCCGATACCGGCGGCGGTGTTGGGTAGGCTGCTGCATTCGGGCTGGCTGTTCACCACCGCAGGCATCTGCGTTGGATCATGGTTGGGGGCCTGCGCCGACACGTAGCCCCAGAAGTCGGGCTCCAGGTTGATCAGCACCGGCGCATTCAACGCAGCAATGCGTTGATACATCAATCGCGCCTGGCCCCAGTACGTGTTCATGAACGTCGCATTGGTGATGCCGCTCAGGTTGCCGTCACCGTTCTGCGCCATCTGGTAGAACGTGTACATCGGCGTTGCGCCATAGGCCTGTGCAGCTTGCGCGGTGTACGTGATGTACGCGCCGTCGGGGCTGTTCCAGTAAGGCCAGGAGCCGGGCCCCGCGCCCACCAGGTAGACGTCGACGATGTCCGGGCGAATGCCTTGGCTTTGCATGTCCGAAATCGATTGCCCCGAACCGAGGCCGACGAGCACACGCGAAGGCTTGCCCAGCTTGGCGACAAGCGCGGCGCTTGCCGACGTGTTGGCGGTGCCGCCGCCCGTGCTGCCCGTGCCACCGCCGGTACCACCGGTGCTGGTGCTGCCACCCCCGCCGCTACCGTTGCCGCCTTGTGTTCCCGTACCGCTACCCGCGCTTGTCGTGCCGCCGCTCTGTGCGCTATCGGTACCGCCGCCACCGCAGCCGAACAACGCCAAAGCAACTGCAGTCACCACGAGAAAGCGTCGCCCCGAAAGCACACCGCCCCGCGAGCCCGCATCAAGGCCCGCTCCGGGCGCATTGCGCGCCCCGCCTGCTGTTTTCATCTTTCCCGACCTCTTTTAATTCGTTTTTATTGAACTGCAGCACTACCGTGCTTTTGGCCTGAAAACATCCGACCAAACGCGTCTTTCAACTTGCATGGATAACCCGCAATGCTAGCCCCCCGGCCCGCTTTGTCGGCACCCGATTCTAGGGTGGCCGCGCTGCACGGCACAAACACCATCTAGGTATAGGAAGCCATACCGGCTCGGCATAACTCGACGGCAAACCGCAATAGCATGGTCGAGGTAGACAGCTGCGAGGTCGATTCAATTGAGAATCTGTACATGCGGATTTCAATCCGCAGCAGATTCAATCCGCCTAGGCAATGACACGTATGCCGTATCAATCCTGAATTTTTCTCAACTATCCGCTATCGGCGCCGACACGCCGATGAAACGCTCTATCCTTTCCGACCACCCCCAATCTATCTAATAAGTCGGGTGTAAAAAGTACTAGGGGAGCATTCAAAATGAAAACTCGATTCCATCGAGGAATTGGGCATTGGCACGTCCGTCGCTCGCTGACCGCGGCTGCCGCGGCAGCACTCTGGGCAGCCATGCCGGCAGCGCACGCAGCCGAACTGGGCGTGCTGCATCTGCATTCGGGTATCGGCCAACCGCTTGATGCGGAAATCGACTTGATGGGCGTACGCCCCGAAGACGCGCAAGCCCTGGTGTTGCATCCAGGCGGACGCGAAGCCTACCAGGCGGCGGGCTTGCCTTATGGCCCAAGCACGACCTCGCTGCGTACGGCATTGATACGCCGGCAAGACGGCAACTATGCCGTTCGCGTGTCGTCAGCCGTGCCTCATAGCGATCCCATTGCGGACGTCATCGTCGCCCTTGCCGGGCCGGGCGGCGAACGTGTGGCTGCGTACACGGTGCTGCTGAGCCTACCGGGCACGGCAGGCGCTCCGGATACCTTTCTGCAGACGCAACGCAACGCTGCGCCCACGTTGCGGGTGTCACCGGCCAGTAGCACCGCGGCGCAACGCAGCGATGCGCCGCCTGCGACCACCGCATCTGCGCCGGTAGTGATGACCGCATCGGCCAGCCAACCCCAAGCACAGCAGCCGTCGACCAACACGACCACCACGACCACAAGCGAACGCGACGAAACCGCTGCAAGCAGCTACACCATCAAGGCTGGCGACAGCCTGTCGGGCATCGCGTTGAACACCTTGCCGGATCGGAAGGAAGTCTCCTCCGGGCAAGCGCTACTCGCGCTGTATCGAAACAACCCGCAGGCCTTCATTGCAGGCAACATCAACCAGCTGCGCGTGGGGGCGACGTTGCATTTGCCGTCGCAAGAACAAGCGCGAGCGGTGACACGCAGCGAGGCTGATCGCCAGATCCGCGCACTGACGCAGACCGACGCCGCCACCGTCACCAAGCAGCCTCCGGAAGCAGACACGTCAACTCGCACACAAGCGCGCCCGACGCCCACCGACGCGGCCGGCAAGGACACGCTGCGCCTGTCCGCCACCAGCACGCAAGACCGGATGGCAGCAGAGCAGCTCAACGACGAGCTGGTCGCGGCCAAGCAACGAATCCGCGAGCTTGAATCGCGCCTCGCGCAGGTGGAGCAAAACGTGGCCGACATGCGGCGCCTCGCGGCCTTGAAGAGCGGATCCACACCTGCTGCCGCGCAAGCATCGCGCAAGCCAACGGATGACGCGCCGGGCGCTGCCGCCGTGAACGGCGCGTCACTCGCCACCGATGAGACTCCGCTATGGATGCGTGCCGACATCGTCGGCCCGGCAGTAGGTATCTTGCTCGCCGCGTTGGCAGCGGCGTTGGTGCTCTACCGTGTGCGCATGCGCAAGGTGCAATCTGCGCTCACCACCATCTACACGCAGTTCAACGATGACGGCGATCCGCTGACCGAGCGCGGCCGTTCTCAACAGCGTAATGATCGGCCGGCAAAGCAAGCTGCCTCGACCATACCGCGCAACGCGGTGTCGACGCAGTAAGTCGACTGCATCCATAACCTCACACGCGCACCGTTGCGTGCTCCGCTAGCGCGGGCACTCCGCGGTGCGCCCCTCCCCTGCCATGCAGCACAGACGTGCGGCATGCGCGCAATGATTTCGCTTTCGTAGCATTCGATTCGGCGCGAGGTCGATGTGCCTTGCGTTTCGCCTTTACAGTGCGGCGGCTTCACCGTCGGCACAGATCGTTTCTCTCGATGCTCGGGGGAACGAATGCGCCCCTTCAACGCAGGGCCGGCCGAATCTAAAGGAACCCCTATGAAAGCAAAAATCATTGTGACCGTGCTGCTTGCACTAGTAGGCGCCACGGCGCTGTCGTCCACATTCGCAGACGAAATGGCGGCTGCGCAGCAAGGCAGTGGCAGCGGCATGACGTCTCAGCAGCAAGGGGGTGGCGAGATGGAAGCCGCCCAGCAAGGCGAGTTCCCCGGCATGGTGTGCCAAGGCTGCCACTAAAAAAACCCGAAAGCTGGCGACCAACTTTCGGGTTGTGACGAGATCGACCCGTTCAGTTGCTGAAGATCAGACCGCGTGCGGCACCATTGACGTAAATGCGGCCGTAGGTGTTCCAGTCGCCCGCCATCACGGCGTTGCCGCCGAACTGGTGCGCGTCATCGTTGAAGCGCGACCACGTTGCGCCGCCATCGTCGGAGCGGAAGATGCCCCACTGGCCGTTGATCGTGCCTTCCACGTAGACCGCAGCCGAGTACGGCGAGCCGGTTTGCGCCTTGCCCAGCGCGATATTGGTGGCGCCCAGCTTGCCGTTGGCTGTTGCAAAGGCGGCGAGCTTGGTCCAGGTCGCACCCGAGTCCAGCGAGTGGTACACAGCATTGCCGTCGGCCAGCCAGAGGTCACCCTCGGCATTCGGGTTCACCACCATCGACGTATCGCCCCAGGCATTCCAGGCCATGTTCGCGTTCACCGAGCCCTGGCTCAGCGTGAACGTGTGGCCAGCGTCGGTCGACACATAGACTTTGCCGCGCTGCGAGCTCCAGTTGGCGCCGCCCGAATCGAAGGCATAGACCTTGTTCGGGTTCTTGCGGTCCACGGCCAGGCGATAAGCGCGGAAGAAACCATTCCAGGTGGCGGTGAACGCCGGCAGGTTGGTTTGCGTCCAGCTCGCGCCATTGTTCGTGGTGTACGACGGCACCGAATCTTGCGGCGCCCAGACCAGGTTGTTGCGCGACGTGACTGCCACGCTTTGCACCTGGCTTGAGCTGTTCGAACCGCCGGCAGGCATCGACGAGAACTGCGACCAGCTATTGCCGGAGTCGCCGGACCAGAAGCCCTTGACGACGGACCCGTTGGCATTGTCGACGCCGGTGACGGCAATGTAGGACGGATCGGCCCACGCCAAGTCGACCGCATTGCCGCTGCTCCATCCAGGCATCGGCGCCCGCGTCGGCCGCGTCGCGAGGTCCGTGATCACCCACGCGCCGATGTCGCCCGCGGCGTTGATCAGCTTGTACTGCGCGCCGGCCGGCGGTGCGACGGCGAACAGCGTGGCGGTCTCTTCCAGGTTGTTGACCTTCGGGCTCCAGGTCGGCGTGGCCGAGGAGGCGTTCGTGGTTTCGCAGATACCGCCGCCGTGGATGTGCATGATGTGGTCGCGATTGGCGGGGTCGATCGTGACGTTCTCGATCCACCCGCGGCACGTGTCGGACGTATGCGGCATGTTGGCCTCGACTTCGCGCCAGTTGTTGCCGCCGTCATCGGACAGTTGAATTTGCTTGCTGCTGTCGCTCCAGCCCGTCATGCCCACCGCAATGCGTGCCGTCGAGCCACTGCCGTAGACGGACAGGCCGGCCATCCCCATGCTGGTGGAGCTCAAGAGCTGGGTCCAGGTGCTGTTGTTGCTGCCGCCGAACTTGTAGAGATAGCTGGGGCCGCTGCCGCCCTGAACCTGAGGCGCGGTCGGGCGGAACGTCATGTAGAAGGTGCCGTCAGACGTCTTCACCACGTGCGGGATGTCGTAATTGGTCACGTTGGACGGAACCGCGACCGGCGCCCACGAGGCACCCCCATTGGTGGATCGGTATAGCGTCGACGTCAGGCCTGCCGCCTGGGCGTAGTCGGAGGCGACGGTGGCCCAGATGATCCACGTCGGCTGCCCGGTCCCCTTGGATGGGGTATCGAACACGATTTGTTCGACCCCGATCGGAGTCCCTCCGCCCGTCATCGTGGTGCTCGAGAAGCTCGTGACCTGGCTCCACGTATGGCCCGAGTCCGTGCTCTTCCAGATGCCGGCCTTGCGCGAGCCAAACATCAGCGTCGACGGGTTCTGCGGGTCGACCGCCAGGCGTTCGCCGTAGCCCCGGGCGTTATCGTTGCCGCCTACTGCGAACGGCAGATCGTAGTGCGTCCAGCTGTTGCCGCGGTCGCTGGAAATGTAAATGCGACCGGGAGCATCCTGACTCACGGTATCGCCGGTCATCATGTAGACCAGTTGGTCGTTGTTCGGGTCGAGGGCGATGCTCTCCACGCCGTGGTACCGGCCTTCGCCGGCGCCGAAACCCAGGCCATCGGTGATGGGCGTCCAGGCCGAGTTGGTCGCGTTCCACCGGTAGGCGCCGCCCACGTCGGTGCGTGCGTACAGCAAGCTCGCGTTGCTCGGGTGGTAGATCAGGCCGGTGACATAGCCACCGCCGCCCCATTTCACGCTAGTCCAGCTGGTTCCCTGCGGGGTGCTGGTGGGCGTACCGCCGCTGGTATCGCCACCGCCGGGGCCGCCGGTCTGGCCACCATTGGTTGCGCCCGTGGCACCACCAACGGCGCCGCTTTGCGTCCCTGTGCCATTGACTGCGGCTGTCGTGCTGCTCTGCGTGCTATCGGATCCGCCACCACAGCCAAACAGCATGCACGCCGTTGCCGCGACGGCAATCCATCGTTGATTAAACACAGTCATCGGAAAATCCTTGAGGGAAGAAATCAATCGGATTGCCGGGCCAGCCAACTGCGCCCCGGCAATCAACTCGGCATAAGCGACGCGAACCGTTTGCCGCATCGCCCGATCGACATGCGCCGTCCGGCAACGGCGCCCCCTCTACGTGCTTGTTGCTCATTGATCCACCCGGTTTCTTTTTTGTCGTCAAACCTGCGGTTCAGCCGCACAACCCACGGCCACCCCCCTACTAAAGAGGGGTATCGCGATTTGTGCCGCCATTGAACACAGCATGTCGACGCGCATCAACCATGGAGCAGATTTGATGAGCATTCTTGAGTATCCGCGTATGCAACAGTTCGCGCATGGCGCCGTCAGCACACGCTTTCGGCGTGCAAGCGCGCGGCCTACTTCGTCTCTGCGTACACGCGCTTGGCGAACGCTGCTATCGCATCGGCCATCGCCTTCGGCTGCTCGGGCGCGAAGGCATGCCCCGCATTGGGCACCACGACCACCGTCACGCGATCCCCCAGCATCGATTTCAGCACCTGCGAGAACCGACGCGGCGCTACGGCATCGTGCTCGGCCTGCAAGTCCAGGATCGGCGCAGTACCTGCCGCAAAGTACGCATCGACCGGCGTGACGTTGCGAGCGTGAGACTCCGCCTCATGCGTCTCTTCGTGCCAGCCGTCGAGCCACACGCGGGGGTCATTGCCCGGCGCAAAGAACGCCTGACGCAGATACTCCAGGCGCTGCGCTTCCGACAGATGCATGTCGCCTGCGCCGTCGATGGCCTTGCGCATCTCCGCGTTGATCGGTTTCTCGGTCGAGCCCGGCGGCACCTTGCCGGCGGAAGCCGCCACCAGAACCACACCACGCACCAACTCGGGCCGATCCACCGCCACCATGCGTGCCGGGAAATTGCCCCAGGCGTGGCCGACCACAACGGCCGGGCCTTGCTTTTCATGCTCGATCACCGCAGCAACGTCAGCAGCAAAGGCATGCATGTCGAGGTTCTGCATTGGCCCCTTGCTCTGGCCGATGCCACGCGGCTCGGGCCTCAGCACGCGGAAGCCATCGGCGACGAGCCTGTCTGCGACCTGATCGTAGTCGCGCCCCGACCGGCCGAGCGACGGCAGGATGACGATCAGCGGGCCCTTGCCCTGCCGCATCACCTCAATCTGCACGTTGCTGTACTTGATGAGTTCTCGGTCGATGGGCTCAGCACCCGTGGTGGCTAATGCGGAAAAGGAAAGCATGGCCGCAACCAGTGCGGTACAGCCGTACTGAATCAACTTCATGATGTTCTCCTTGGTTTGGATAGGTATGCCGGGCAGCACCGGCCTGTGTGGTTGTATGTGTCTGTTCAAGACGCGCCTGCATAGACGCGCCGAGCAAACCGTGCGATGGCGTGACTCATCGCTATGCACTTCTGTTCTTGTTTCGGGCAACAGCTGCCCCACCCGGCGGGAAACCAGCCGCGACGCGTCAGACAATGGCAATGGATCGGGTTATTTAGCGGGAATGGGGTCAAGGCCCGTCTGGACCAGCTTGGCCGCGACTTCCGGCGAGCGCAGATAGGTAATGAGCCCTTCGGCGGCTTGGCGCTCCTTGGCGTCTTTGGCCACCGCCACCGCGATGACGCTGGTCTTCTGCACCTCGGCCGGGAGCGGCCCCACATACTGAATGCCGCTGAAGGCGCGCAGCTCGCTGATCTGCTGCAAGCCCAGATCAGCCTCGCCACGCTCCAGCGCCGAGCCGACCAACTCCTTGCCGCGAATCAGCACGCTCTTGGCTTTCATCTGCTCGGCAATACCCAGCCGCCCAAACAGCGTGCCGGTGATATACGTGCCGCTCGCCCCCTCGGAAAACGCCACTGACTTGGCTGCCAGCAGCACGTTGCGCAGATCGTCTACGGTGCGGATCGTTGGCACGGGCAAACCCTTGCGCACCGCCACGCCAACGCCGGACCCAACCAGGTCGACACGCGACTCCGGTATGAAGCGCCCCTGCTTGACCTGCTCTGTCAGTGCAGCGCCGATCATGAAGCAGACGTCCATCGGCTCGCCGTTCTTGATTCGCATTGGCAGGGCATCGGGCGAGCTGCCGTAGGACGGGCCCCACGCGATGATCAGGTGATTGCCCGACTGCCGCTCGTACGGTGGTATGACCTGCTCGAACGCTGCGTGCAGCGCTCCGGTCGCCAGCACGTAGACATCGGCGGCCCAGGCCGCACCGGTTGCGGCGATTAACGGCATTGCGCACAAGCCGCGCACTGCAAAGCGGCGCATGGTGGATTGGAACGGCATGTCTTGTCTCCTAAGTCGTTCTCGTTTGGTTTGTGGTAGTGCAGAACGAAACCGCCCCGCGAATCGCCGCGTAGCTGTTCGGGCTCACCGCCAAGCGGCTTTGCGGCAGGCGCTTTGCTCGGCGGTGCGCTCTACCTCGACGGCATCGATAACGGTGGCTTGCATGGCGGCGCCTCAGAAATAAAGCCGCCGCGGGTTGTGGACCAGCACCGCTTGGGCAGCTTCGGCGCCGCAGGCGTCTTGTATGAAGGCAAGCAGGCTGCTGTCGTCCGGCACGTCGCCTCTGATGTTGGGGTGGGGCCAATCCGTGCCCCAGATGGCACGGTCGGGCGCGGCTTGCACCAGGCGCCTGACCAGCGGCAGGGCGGCGTCCCACGGGGGGGCCGCGCCTTGCATGAGGCGGTCGACGCCCGACAGCTTGATCCACCGCTTGTCATGGCGCAGATGGCGCTCCAGCGCGCGCACTGCGGTTTCATCGAGCGGACGCGTCGTATCCTGGCGCGCCATGTGGTCGATCACCAGCGGCACGTCCAGGTCTTCCCACGCATCGAGCACGCGCAGCAGTTGATCCAATTGCCCATGCAGCAGCACGTGCCAGCCCATCGGCCCGACACGCTCGGCAAGCTCGCGCAGGCGAGTCAGATCACGCTCGCCCGGCAGGTGCCCCATGAAGTTGAAGCGGATGCCGCGCACCCCGCCTTCATGCAGGTCGCGCAGAGCTTCGTCACTCGTGGCGTGATCCACCAGCGCAACACCACGGTAGCGCCCTTGCGTCATCGCCAGCGCTGCCAGCAGCGCGCGATGATCAGACTGATAGCACGCCGCCTGCACCAGCACGCCGTGCGTCACGCCCAGTTGCTCATGCAACGCAAGCAGTTGCGTCATCGGGGCTTCCACCGGGCGATACGAGGCATCGGCGGGCAGCGGAAACGCGTCCCAGGGCCCATAGATGTGGGTGTGACAATCCCACATGCCGCCCTTCAGGTTGCCTTGCATGGTCAATCGCACCGTGCCGTCATGCCGCCATCAACCACCACTTCGGTGCCGGTGACAAAGCGAGCTTCGTCGGAAGCAAGGAACAACGCAGCATGCGCGGTATCGCGCCCGTCGCCCATGAAACCGAGCGGAATGCGCGCGAGGCGGCTTTCCAGCAGCTTGTCGACATCGCCGCCAGAGCGCTGGCCAGCCAGGCGCACTTCCACCATGGGCGTATGCAATTGCCCCGGCACCACCGTGTTCACACGGACGCCCTTCTTCGCATACTCAACGGCCACCACCTTGGAGAGCTGGATGACACCGGCCTTGCACGCGGCGTAGGCAACTTGCGCCGAGCCCGTCCAGCGGATGCCCGACGTGGACGCCGTATTGACGATGGCGCCGCTGCCCTGTGCTTCCATCACGGGCAGCACGTGCTTGCAGGCGAGGTACACGCTCTTGAGGTTGAACGCGACCTGCGCATCCCACTTGTCTTCGGACAAGGCCACGGGGCCGCCCGCAGCGGAGCCGCCAACGTTGTTCACCAGGATGTCGACGCGGCCGTATTGCTCCACACACGCATCGACCATGGCTTTCACGGCGGCGGTGTCGGTTACGTCGCAGGTGTATGGGGTCGCTTCACCGCCGGCCTCGCGCACCCGGCGCAGCGTGTCTTCCATGGCGTCCATGCTCTTGTCGACGGCAAAGACGCGCGCCCCTGCCATCGAAAACAGCACAGCCACGGCGCGGCCGTTACCCCAGCCCGGGCCGACGCAGCCTGCGCCGGTCACGATGGCCACCTTGCCTGCCAGACGGCCCGCGGCCGTCGTCTGTTCAAATTCGGTCGTTGCTTGCACAGTGAATTCCTCGTTGCTTATTGCAGTTGCGTCGGCAGTTCGGGCGTCGCACCGGCCGGCGCGGGCACATTGAATGCCTTGATGGTCATGGAGATGAGCGTGTAGTAGCCCGCAATGCCAACCAGATCGACCACGCCGTCTTGCCCGACCGCATCAACGAGCTCGGCGTACAGGCCGTCGTCTACCTCGCGCTTTGCATGCAGTTGCGTGAGGAAGGCGAAGACGAGTGCCTCATCGCGCTGCTCGAACGCCGGGTGCATGCCGTCACGAATGGCGTTGATCACCACCGGCGACACACCGGCCTCCAATGCGAACGGCTTGTGCGCGGCCCATTCGTATTCCGCCAGCCAGTAGCGGCCCATAAAGAGGATGGCCAGTTCGGACAGGCGTGGCGGCAGGCTGCTGTCGTAGCGGCAGTAGCGTCCGAGTGCCTGTGCGCGGTCGGCCAACAGCGGGCGGTGCAGCCAGACGGCGAGCGGGCCTCGCACCCCCTTGCGGGGGCCATTGACGATGGCGTCATACACGGCGCGCTGGTCTGCGTCCAGCGCATCAGGATTGAGGGCGGGAATGCGTTGCATGTGGGTAGTGCTCGGTGATTGCTCAGTGAGTGAGTGCGTCTTGCGCGACCGCGGCTTGTGCGGCGGGCTTCTGCAGCTTGAGGAGAGAAGAACGGGCCTGAGCGCCAGTCTCGCGGTGGAAGGCCTCGGCATCGAACGCGCCTTCCCAACGGGCGATGGCGAACACCGCCATGGTGTTGCCCACCACATTGACAAGCGCGGTCGCGATGGCCATGACGCGGTCGATGCCAAACAGCAGGCCCAGACCAGCCACTGGCAGCGAGCGCACCGATTGCAGCGTGGCCGCCAGCTTGACAAATGCACCGCCCGCAACCGTGGTGCCGCCCTTGGAGGTCAGGCTCAGGATGGCGAGCAACCCCAGTTGCTGCCACAGCGAGAACGGCGTATCCGTCGCCTGCGCGATGAAGCCCACGGCAATGGCCATGTAGATGGAGGTGCCGTCCAGATTGAAGCTGTAGCCGGCGGGCAGAACAAAGCCGACCACCGCCTCATTGCAACCCGCGCGTTGCAGCTTTTCCACCAGACGCGGGAAGGCCACCTCGCTCGATGCAGTGCCGAAGATCAGCAGCATCTCGTCACGAATCAGCTTGAGCACGCTGAAGTACGGCAGGCCGATCATCCAGCTGATCGCGCTGAGCACGCCAAACACGAACAGCAGCGAGGCGGCGTAATACAGCACGATGACCTTGAGCAGATACAGCAGCGTCACCCCGCCATAGCTGCCCACCGCTGCGGCCATGGCGCCAAACGCGCCCAGCGGTGCCAGCTTCATGATGAAGCCGAGCATGCGGAACAGCACCTTCTGCGCCTCATCCATGCCGCGCAGCAAGACGGAGTCCGGCCCCACCGACAAGTTGAGCGCCAAGCCCGCCAGGATCGAGATGATCAGCACCTGCACGATGTCGCCTTTGGCAAAGGCGTCGACCAGCGTGTGCGGAATCAGGCTGAGCAGATAGTTGACGGCGGAGATACCGCCAGCGTTGCTCGTGGCCTTCACCGCATCAGCGCTTTCCACCAGGTTGGTGGCGTGCAGCCCTACCCCGGGCTCGAACACGTTGACGAGCACAAAGCCCAGCACCATGGCGACCGTGCTGACGACCTCAAAATACACGAGCGATTTCACGCCCATGCGGCCCAGCATGCGCAAGTCGCGCACATGGGCCAGGCCCTGCACCAGCGTACAGAAGATGATCGGAGCCAGCATCATCTTCAACAGTGCAATGAACGCTTGCCCGATGGGCTTCATGGCGATGGCCCATTGCGGCGCAACGATGCCCAGGACGACTGCACATGCCAAACCGATCAAGACCTGCACGTGCAGCTTCTTCAGATGTTTCATGGTGTCTCCTGCGTCCAGTCGTTCAGGGGCTTGCCCGCGGAAATGGGCCGCCATCCTGGCTGGACTTGTTTTGCTTGAAAGCTGCCGTCACTGACGACGGGAACCGCACGGGTTGAGGTACCGCGTGGGCTGTCTCCTGTGCAAATCCATCGATTTGCTATTTACGGAAAGCATAGATTGACGGTCTTTTCTTGACAAAGACCAAGTGAACATACAAAGCTATGCCGATCCGGTATAGATCAAGGCAAGTATGGACATCCGCGAACTGAAAAGCTTCATCCGCGTGGCGCGTGCCGGCAGCTTTAGCCGTGCTGCTGCCGAGCTCTATATCGCGCAGCCCGCCTTGAGCCGGCAGATTGCGAAGCTTGAAGCGGAGATTGGCGTGCCGTTGCTGGTGCGGCACGGCCGAGGGGTGCGGCTGACTGCCGCTGGTTCACGCTTGCTGGAGCGCGCCGAGATGATCACGCACTTGCTGAGCGAAACCGGCGAAGACGTGCGCGCCAGCGCCGACGAAGAGCGCGGTCACCTGGCGGTCGGTCTGCCCCCGACAATGGGCTCGCTGATCGGCGCCGAACTGGTTCAGGACTTCTGCGCCCAATGGCCGCAGGTGTCGCTCCATGTGCGCGAAGGCCTGAGCAGTTCACTGCAGGAATGGGTGCTGGATCGCCGGGTCGATCTGGCCGTGGTCTATAACCAGCCGCCGCTGGATGCCTTCAACGTGCGCCCGCTCTTTAGCGAGCCGATGATCCTCGTGGGCGCGCCCGGCACCGAATCTGGCGCCAAAGCCGGCAAGCGTGAATACCAGATCCGCGATCTGGCCAGCGTTCCGCTCATCCTGCCGGGGTTGCCGCACAGCAATCGACGCTTGATCGAACAGGCCGCCATTCAACACGGTGTACGCCTGCGCGTTGCGCTGGAGGTGGACAGCGTGGCGCTCACCAAGCAATTGGTGAAAGCCGGTGCGGGGTATTCCATCCTCACCTATATCGCCATCCAGGAGGAAATCGCACGCGGCGAACTCGTGGCGCATCGCATCGGCCGCCCGGGCATCCGGTCGAGCGTGGCGATCACCACCCTGCGCGAGAACCCTCCCTCGCGCTTCGCCGCCGCCTGGACAAGCCTGTTACAGAGCAAGCTGAAGCGATTCATCGCCACGGAATCATGGAAGGCCGATGTGGTCTGGCCGAGCGACGCGGCACCCTAGTCGCTAACACGACCGATGCGCCGCGCCGCTCCTGCAGCGATCAGACCGACAGGCACAGCTTGCCGAAATGCTTGCCCGCCGCCTGATGGGCAAACGCCTGGGCAATCTCGTCCAGCGGGAACGTCTGGTCGATCACGGGCTTCATGCCGGTGGCCTCAATGGCGCGCACCATGTCTTGCTGGTGACGGCGGCTACCAACAATCAACCCCTGCAGCGTCTGTTGACGGCGCATCAGCTCGACCGTGGGCAATGCCCCCTCAATGCCGGTCAGCACGCCAATCAACGCGATATGACCGCCCGTGCGGCAAGCACGAATCGACCGCGCCAGCGTATCCGGCCCACCCACTTCGATGACCTGATCGACCCCGCGGCCCTGGGTATGTTCGAGCACCTTGGCCGCCCAGTCCGCGTCGCGGCGGTAGTTGATGGTGTGATCCGCGCCAAGTGCACGCACACGCTCCAGCTTTTCGTCGGATGACGACGTGGCAATCACGCTCGCGCCCATCAGCTTGGCAAATTGCAGCGCAAAGATCGACACGCCGCCCGTGCCGAGCACCAGCACCGTGTCGCCGGCCTTGATGCGCGCATCCACAACGAGGGCGCGCCAGGCAGTCAACCCCGCCGTGGTGAGCGTTGCCGCCTCGGCATGGGTATAGCCGCGCGGCGCGTGCGTGAACCACTGGGCCGGCCGGACCACGTATTCACATGCGTAACCGTCCACGCCGTCGCCGGGCACGGTTTGGAAATCAGACAGCGTCGCACCGCCGTTCAGCCAGGTCGGGAAGAACGTCGACACGACGCTGTCGCCCACGGCGAATTCGTCGACGCCCTCGCCCACCGCTTCCACAATGCCGGCGCCATCCGACATCGGAATGCGGCCGTCCGCAGTCGGCATCCGGCCCAGAACAACGCCGAGGTCATGGAAATTCAACGAGCTGGCGTGGATGCGCACGCGGATCTCGCCAGCGCGGGGTTGGCCTGGGTCAGGCAGATCGACACGTTGCAGGTTGTCAAGGCCAGCGGGCTGGCGCAGGGTAATGGCTTTCATACGGGGACTCCTTTGTGAGATCGATGAGATGACGGCGCCACCGCAACACGGTGGCGATTGCGGGCATTGTCGAGGCGTACGTTGCTTGCCGCAAGAACGTACAATTTTCACCAGTACGATCATTTTTGTAGGTATCAACCCCATGCGACTCAAACGCCTGGATGGCAAGAGCGGCTGCTCTGTGGAGGTCACGCTGTCGGTCATCGGCGGGGTGTGGAAGCCCGTGATCCTGTTCCACCTTCTGCCCGGCAAGAAGCGCTTCATGGAACTGACGCGGCTGATTCCGAACGCCACGCAGCGCATGCTGACGTTGCAATTGCGCGAACTGGAGGCCGACGGCGTCATCGTGCGGGAGGTCTACCCCCAAGTGCCGCCCAAGGTGGAATACGCGCTGACGCCGGTGGGCGAATCGCTCGCCCCCGTACTGATCAGCCTGCGTGAATGGGGGGAGTCGTATCGCGCACTCGGAACGGGACAAGAGCAGGAACAGGGCCGAAAACAACCCGCGGTGGCCTGCGTTTAGCGGAGGGCCGGTCGGCAGCCGGCGCGTTGTTACATTTTTATTTGCGCCACCTGTCGCCACCTGTCGATTTAGCGCCCCGTCATTCGACGTGCAAATAGAGACGCGAATCTCTTGCGGCTCCCCCTCAACCCCAAGGAGAAACAACATGCGATTCATGGTTCTGCGATTGGCCGACAAGGACACCGAAGCCAGTGTGATGCCCACCGAAGCATTGCTGACGGCCATGGGCGAGTACATGGAAGAACTCGCCAAGGCGGGCGTGCTGCTCGGCGGCGAAGGGCTGCACCCCAGCTCGCGCGGGGCGCGCGTGGAATTCCACGGTGGCAAGCCGACGGTGATCGATGGGCCATTTGCCGAGGCCAAGGAGTTTATTGCCGGCTACACGATGCTGCAAGTCAAATCGGAGGAAGAGGCACTGGAATGGGTCAAGCGCTGGCCGGCACTGGATGCCGGCGGCAATGTGCGGCTGGAAATCCGCCGCGTGTTCGAGGCCGAAGATTTTGGTGCGGAGTTCACACCCGAGGCGCGCGAGCGTGAAGACCGCCTGCGTGCCGAGCTGGCAGCCAAGCAACAGTAAGCAACCCGACGATGGCCAAGATGGCCGAGATGGCGCAGATCCATCGCACCATCGATGCGGTCTGGCGCATGGAGTCGGCCCGCATCATCGCTGGGCTCGCGCGCCTGCTGCGTGACGTGGGCCTGGCCGAAGAGCTGGCGCAGGATGCGCTGGTGGCCGCGCTGGAGCAGTGGCCCGCCTCGGGCATCCCCGACAACCCGGCGGCATGGCTCACCGCTGCCGCCAAGCACCGAGCGATTGATCGGCTGCGCCATCACACACTGGCCGCGCAGAAGCACGCGCTACTCGCCGTCGAACTTGAGATCGAACAGGCGCTGGCGCAGGCCGAGGCCGAAACCGCCCGCGACGAAACCATCGGCGACGATCTGCTGCGCCTCGTCTTCATCGCCTGCCACCCGGTGCTGCCGCACAAGGGCCGTGTGGCACTCACCTTGCGGTTGCTCGGTGGCCTCACCACGGACGAGATCGCCCGCGCGTTTCTTGTGCCGGAGTCCACCGTGGCGCAACGCATTGTGCGCGCCAAGAAAACGCTCTCTGCCGCACGCGTACCGTTCGAACTGCCGGAGCCAGATCAACTGGCCGAGCGGCTGTCGGCTGTGCTGCAGGTGATCTATCTCATCTTCAACGAAGGCTATGCCGCCACCTCGGGCGACACATGGACGCGCCCCACCCTGTGCGAAGAAGCGCAGCGCCTGGGCCGCATTCTCGCGGGGTTGATGCCGAACGAACCGGAGGTGCATGGCCTGCTGGCGCTGATGGAGCTTCAGGCCTCACGCCTGCGTGCCCGTGTTGGCCCCAGCGGCCGCCCTGTCCTGCTGATGGATCAAGACCGCAGTCGATGGGACTACCTGCTCATTCAGCGCGGCTTTGCGGCGCTAGCTCAGGCTGAAGCATGCGGGCGCGGACTGGGGCCGTACGGCTTGCAAGCCGCCATTGCGGCGTGCCACGCCAGCGCCCGCCGTGCAGAACATACCGACTGGGTGCGCATTGCCGCGCTGTATGACGCGTTGGCACAACTCGCGCCATCACCCGTGGTGGAATTGAACCGCGCGGTGGCTGTAGCCATGGCGTATGGGCCTGCAGCGGGGCTTGAAATCGTCGATGCGCTCACGGCCGAACCCGCGCTGAGCCATTACCATCTGCTGCCCAGCGTGCGTGCGGATTTCCTCGCGCGCCTCAACCGCATGGACGAGGCCCGTGCGGAATACGAGCGCGCGGCAACCCAGGTGCAGAACGGCCAGGAGCGCGCGCTGTTGCTGGAGCGTGCGGCCAGGTGCATCACACCCGAGTAACCGCACGCCATTGCCAGGGTGAGCCATTCACCACCAAAGTGACCGCGATGCACTGATGCTGTAGAAGCACGTCTGCAGCAGATTGCGCGCTGTCGCACATCCGGAATTTGTCTTTCGATATAAGAACGCGCCATTGCAGATTGGCAACATCGAACACAGACTTCAATTCCCTTTACTGCTCAGAGACTTAGCGACAAACGCGAGCATTGAAATATAGATGCTCCGATTTCTACGTATGCCGCTGCGGGTTGCGCAACGCAGAATGCTTTGCAAGCGCAGGAGGTGCCCTCGGGGCGACTGCGCTCACGCAGGTAAGTCATTCCGTCGGTTGCTCAAGCGCAGAGGTGCTCAAGATGAGTCGCAAGTTCAAGGTCGTCGCCGTCTCGGGGAGTGTGCAAAGCCCCTCGCGGACACTCGTATTGGTTGAACAGTTGCTGGCCGCCCTCGCCGAGGTCGCGCCCATCGACGTCCACCTCATCAAGCTTGAGGACCTGGCCCCGGCCATCGGTGGCGTGTCGTATCGCAACCAGTTGCCAAGCGCGGTGCAGGCCGAGCTGGCTGCCATTGAATCGGCCGATGTGCTGGTGGTGGCAAGCCCCGTATATCGCGGCTCGTACACCGGGCTGTTCAAGCACCTATTCGATCTGGTCCACCATGAAGCGCTGATCGACGTGCCGGTGCTGCTGGCGGCCACGGGTGGCAGCGACCGCCACGCATTGGTCATCGACCACCAGTTGCGCCCCCTCTTCAGCTTCTTTCAGGCGCGCACGCTGCCATTGGGCGTGTATGCGTCCGAGCAGGATTTCAGCGGCTACGCAATCACCAGCCAGGCGCTGCGCGACCGCATTGCGCTGGCCGCATCGCGCGCGCTTCCGCTGCTGACTGCACCGCAGTCTGAAGACGTTCGCACCGCCCCGGTGGCGCGAGCCGCCTGAAGCCTCGCTTCGTTTCGCCCCAATCCAGTACCGGACAAAGGACCATTGCGATGAGCCAATCTTCTTCCAACGCCAACATCAAGTTCGCCTATTGGGTTCCGAACGTCAGCGGGGGGCTCGTGGTCAGCACCATCCCCCAACGTACCGACTGGAGCCTCGAATACAACCAGAAGCTGGCGCAGACGGCTGAGAATGCCGGCTTTGACTACGCGCTGAGCCAGATCCGCTTTACCGCTGGCTACGGCGCAGAGCACCAGCACGAATCGGTGTCGTTCAGCCAGGCCATCCTGCATGCCACGACCAGGCTGAAAGTGCTGGCGGCCATCCTGCCGGGGCCGTGGCATCCGGCGGTGGTTGCCAAGCAACTGGCCACCATCGACCACATCTCCAACGGCCGCATCGCCATCAACGTGGTCAGCGGCTGGTTCAAGGGTGAGTTCCAGGCGCTGGGCGAGCCGTGGCTTGAGCACGATGAGCGCTATCGCCGCTCCAACGAATTCATCCGCGTGCTCAAGGGCATCTGGACGCAAGACAAGTTCACATTCAAGGGCGACTTCTACCGTATCAACGACTACACCCTGAGCCCCAAGCCGCTGCAGAAACCGCACCCGGAAATCTTCCAGGGCGGCAGCTCCCGCGCTGCACGCGACAACGCCGCCAGCGTATCGGACTGGTACTTCACCAACGGCAACACGCCCGAGGGGATCAAGGCGCAGATCGACGACATCCAGCAGAAAGCCAAGGCCAACGGCCACAAGGTCCGCATCGGGGTGAATGCGTTCATCATCGCGCGCGATACCGAAGAAGAAGCCAAGGCGGTGCTGCAAGACATCATCGACCACGCACACGTGGAGGCAGTCCACGCCTTTGGCGATGCGGTCAAACAAGCCGGCAAGGCCTCGCCCGAGGGCGAAGGCAACTGGGCCAAATCCACCTTTGAAGATCTCGTCCAATACAACGACGGTTTCCGCACCAACCTGATCGGCACGCCGCAGCAGATTGCCGAGCGCGTCGTGCATCTGAAGTCGATTGGCGTGGACTTGGTCCTGGCGGGCTTCCTGCACTTCATCGAAGAAGTCGAGTACTTCGGCCGCAAGGTGCTGCCGCTGGTGCGCGAACTGGAAGCCCAGCGCGCCGCCGCGGAGCAGCCCGAACCCGCGTCCGTCGCCTGATCGTCTGATCTGACCCCCACGTTTCCTGAATCGCGCTCGCTCGGCTGAACGGGCGCGAGGGAGTCGTGCTGCCCCGTCGCTTTGCGGAGATCCCCCATGCCCCACACGTCCGCTGAACTGCTTGTACCGCCGCCGCTTGCACGGCGCACCACCGCGCACGATGCGGATGCGCCACCGCTTGCACATGGCGTTGACGCCAATACCGTACAGGCCGCAGCACCAGCGCTCCGGCTGGCGGGCATCGACCTGTCGTTCGGCGGCATCCAGGCGCTCAGCGGCATCGACCTGACGGTGGCACCGGGGGAGATCCGCGCCATCATCGGCCCCAACGGGGCGGGCAAGAGCTCGCTGGTCAACGTCATCAGCGGTCTATACCGGCCGGACCGTGGCGGCATCTGGCTGGATGGCCGTGCGTTTTCCACGGTATCGCCGGCACGGCTGGCCCGTCTGGGCATTGCACGCACGTTCCAGAACCTCGCCCTGTTCAAGGGCTTGAGCGTGCGCGACAACATTGCGCTGGGCCGCGTGCAGCACAGCCGTTCCGTCTTCGTCGAACAGTTGATTGGCCTGGGCCGCGCGCGCCGCGAGCTGGCCGATGCGCGCGAGCGTGCCGAGCAAGCGATCGACTTTGTCGGCCTGACCGACGTGCAAGACCAACTGGCGGGCACGCTGTCTTACGGACAGCAGAAACGCGTTGAACTCGCGCGTGCGCTGGTCGCCCGCCCCCGCCTGTTGCTCCTCGATGAGCCCCTGGCCGGCATGACGGCCACGGAGAAGGCCCAGATGGCCGCGCTGATCCGCGCCGCACGCGACCAGTGGGGCACCACCATCGTGTTGATCGAGCACGACATCGGCATCGTGCTGGGCCTATCAGATCGCGTGGCAGTGCTCGACTACGGCCGCAAGATCGCCGACGGCACGCCAGACGCAGTACGCGATGACCCCGTCGTCATTGATGCCTACCTCGGCGTAGCACACGAGGCCGAACCCAACGAAAGCAAGGCCGCGTGATGGGCGACTTCGATTTCGCGTTCTTTGCCGAGGTGCTGGTCGGCGGCCTGCTCTCCGGGGTGATGTATTCGCTGGTGGCGATTGGCTTTGTGCTGATCTACAAGACCTCGGGTGTGCTCAATTTTGCGCAGGGTGCGCAACTGCTGTTTGCGGCACTCACCTTTGTGAGCCTGGTGGAACGCGGTGTGCCCTTCCCGCTCGCGCTCCTGCTCACATTCGCGTTGATGCTGCTGCTGGGGCTGGGCATCGAGCGCGTGGTGCTGCGCCCGCTGGTCAACCAGCCGCCGATCACGCTGTTCATGGCCACGCTCGGCCTGTCGTACGTGATCGAGGGCGTCGCGCAACTGGTGTGGGGCACACAGGTGCACGAACTGAACCTCGGCATCTCCGATGCGCCATTGCAGATCGGCGGCATCCTCGTCTCCAGCTTTGACCTGTTTGCCGCCGGCACCGCGGCCGTCATGGTGACGGTGTTGTCGGTGTTCTTCCGCTACACCCGAGTGGGACTGGCGTTCCGTGCCGTGGCGGACGACACGTTTGCGGCCATCGCTGTCGGCCTGCGCCTGCCGCGCATCTGGGCGACGGTGTGGGCCACGGCGGGGGTGATCGCCCTGGTGGCCGGCCTGCTGTGGGGCGCCCGCCTGGGCGTGCAGTTCTCGCTGTCGCTGGTGGTGCTCAAGGCGCTGCCGGTGCTGGTGCTAGGCGGCTTCGATTCGATTCTTGGCGCGGTCGTCGGTGGATTGATCATCGGCGCGTTGGAGAAGCTGGCCGAGGTGTATCTCGGCCCGTTTGTCGGCGGCGGCATCGAGAGCTGGATTGCCTACGTAGCCGCGCTGGCCTTCCTGCTGGTCAAACCGGGCGGGCTGTTCGGCCTGCGCCACGCCGAGAGAGCCTGAGAGCGCCCACGCCATGACAACTGCATTGGATTCCACGTCTGCACCTACGGCACGCAGCACCGTCGTGCGGGGCGCCTTGCGCTGGCCCGTCTGGGCAGCGCCTGCGGTAACCCTGCTGCTGGCCTACCTCGTGGTGCCGCTGGTGGCATCGGACTACTGGCTGGATGCCATCCTTATCCCCTTCCTGGCGCTGTCGCTGGCGGCGGTGGGCCTGAACCTGCTGACCGGCTACGCGGGCCAGTTGTCGGTAGGTTCGGCCGCCTTCATGGCAGTGGGCGCATTTGCGGCCTACAACTTCAACCTGCGCGTGGATGGCCTGCCGCTACCGGTCAGCATCGTACTGGCCGGGCTCGCCGCCACCGCCATCGGCGTGGTGTTCGGGTTGCCAAGCCTGCGCCTGCGCGGTTTCTACCTGGCCGTATCGACGCTGGCCGCACAGTTCTTTGTGCAGTGGGCACTGACCAAATACGGCTGGTTCAGCAACAACAACGCATCGGGCGTGATCGACGCGCCGCCCATCGTGGTGGCAGGCTTCGCGTTCGATACGCCGGCACTGCGCTACGTGTTCGCGCTCACGGTGGTGTCGATCCTCACCGCGCTGGTCTGGCGGCTCGTGCACACACCCACTGGCCACCACTTCATTGCCGTGCGCGACAACGAACTGGCCGCGCGCGTCACCGGCGTGCCCGTCCTAAGCACCAAGCTGCTGGCCTTTGCCATCTCGTCGTTCGTCATTGGCGTAGCGGGTGTGCTGTGGGGCTTTGTCTACCTGCGCACCGTGGAACCTGCGGGCTTCAACCTCGACCGCTCGTTCCAGATTCTGTTCATCGTCATCATCGGCGGCTTGGCCACCATCCGGGGCGCGTTTCTCGGCGCGGCACTGGTGGTGGTGTTTCCGTTGCTGCTGTCCCGCTTTGGGGCCTTCGTGTTCGGCAGCCGGTTCGATTCCGGTGTGCTGGATCTCAGCCAGCGCATCGTGATCGGCGCGCTCATCGTGGCCTTTCTCGTTGCCGAGCCGCGGGGCTTGGCCGCCTTGTTGCAACGTGTGGGACAGCGCGTGCTGCGCCGGATTGGCAAGGCAGCGCGCCCGGCTTCTCGAACCTGATTTCCTCGCTTTCTTCATTCAACCTACGTCGTATCGATACCAGGAGCATTGGCACCATGTCCCTCCCCCGCACCATCAAGATGGCGTTGCTGGCCGGCGCACTTGCGATCTCCGGCCTGGGCGTACAAGCCGCCCACGCGGATGAGCAGTTCTTTCCGCTGCAAAGCTACCGCGTCGGCCCCTACGCAGCCGGCGGCACGGGGTTCTTTGGCGGCTTCATCGATTACCTGAACCTCGTCAACACGCGCGACGGCGGCGTGGGCGGCGTCAAGCTGACCTGGGAAGAAGGTGAAACGCAGTACGAAGTGGAACGTGGCGTGGAGGTGTACGAGCGCCTGAAGACCCATCCCGGCATCGCCACGTGGAACCCCCTGTCGGTCGGCATTGCCTATGCGCTGCTCGACCGGGTAACGGCCGACAAGGTGCCGCTGCTGACCATCAACCACGGCCGCACCGACACCACCGACGGGCGCGTGTTCAAGTACATCTTCCCGCTGCTGCTCAACCCGTACAGCGAGACCTCGGGCATCGTCAACTACATCGGCACCAAGGAAGGCGGCCTCGACAAGCTCAAGGGCAAGAAGATCGTGGTGCTGTATCACGGCTCGCCGTATGGCAAGGAGACGATCCCCATCTACGAACTGCTGGCGAAGAAATACGGCTTTACCGTGCAGCAGATCGAGGTGCCGCACCCGGGTAACGAGCAGCAGTCGCAGTGGCTGGCCATCCGCCGCGCCAAACCCGATTACGTCGTGCTGCGCGGCTGGGGCGTGATGAACCCCGTGGCGCTCAAGACCGCACAGAAGACCGGTTTCCCGGCCGACCACATCATCGGCAACGTGTGGTCCAACTCGGAAGAAGACGTGATCCCGGCCGGCGATGCGGCCAAGGGCTACGTGGCCATCACCACGGTGGCGGCGGGTGCGCAGTACCCTGTGCTTCAGCAGATCACAAAGACGCTGTACGACAACGGCAAGGGCAACCTGCAGGACAAAAAGCGCATCGGCAGCGTGTACCACAACCTCGGCGTGCTCAACGGCATCCTGAACGTGGAAGCCATCCGTATCGCACAGGCCAAGTTCGGCAAGCGCACCTTGACGGGCGATGAAGTCCGCTGGGGCCTGGAGAACCTGAAGATCGACCAGGCCCGTGCGGCGGCACTCGGCGCCAAGGGCTTGTTCCACTCCATCAACGTCACGTGGGACAACCACGAGGGCGATGGCCGCGTCGCCTTCCAGCAATGGGATGGCACCAAGTGGAACGTGATCTCCGACTGGATCGCACCGGACTGGAAGCTGCTGCGGCCGATCATCGAGAAATCGTCGCTGGCGTATGCCAAGGAGAAAAACATCAAGGTGCGTACCAGCATCAACGACTGACGCCTGCTCGCTCCCTTTGCCACATTCCCCGATCTGACGGAGGTTTGATATGACCCAAGCACACGCCAGCACGCTCTTCGGCGCTGAGTACGAGGCCCTTGCGCAGAAGTACCGCCCCATCTTCCAGCGCATTCGCGACACCGCCTTGCAGCGCGAGCACGACCGGCAGCTCGGCGTGGATGCCATCCAATGGCTCAAGCAAGCGCGCTTTGGCGCGGTGCGCGTGCCAGTAGAGTACGGCGGCGACGGCGCCACGCTGCCGCAGTTGTTCCAGCTGCTGATTGAACTGGCCGATGCGGATTCCAACATCGTGCAAGCGCTGCGCGGGCACTTCGCCTTTGTGGAAGACCGCCTGAACGCGCCGCGCGACGCACGCACCGAGGTGTGGCTGCGGCGCTTTGCGGCCGGTGATCTGGTCGGCAACGCGTGGACGGAGGTGGGCGATGTGGCCATTGGGGACGTCATCACCCGCGTGTCAAAACGGGATGGCCGCTGGGTCGTCAACGGCCGGAAGTACTACAGCACCGGCAGCATCTTTGCGGATTGGGTCGACCTGTACGCGCGTCTGGAAGACGGCACGGATGTGATCGCTGCCGTCAGCTCGCACCAGCCCGGCGTCACGCACCATGACGACTGGAACGGCTTCGGCCAGCGCACCACGGGCAGCGGCACCTCGGTGTATGAAAACGCCACCGTAGAGGACGAGAACATCTTCCCGTTCACCAGCCGTTTCAAGTACCAGACGGCGTTCTACCAGCTCTTCCACCTGGCCACGCTGGCCGGCATTGCGCGCGCCATCACACGAGAAGTGGCGCAGCAGGTACGCGAGCGCAAGCGCATCTTCAGCACCGGCAACGCGCCAGCCGTGGCGCAAGACGTGCAGGTGCAACAAGTGGTGGGCGAGGTGTCCGCCCTCGCCTACGCGGCGGAGGCCACGGCCATCCGCGCCACATTTGCAGCGCAGCGTGCCTACGATGCGCACTGGGCCGACGATGCCGCGCAGGAGCACCAGGCCAACATCGATGCCGAGCTGGAATCCGCACAAGGCCAAGTGGCGATCGCAGACCTCGTGCTGCGCGCGGCCACGCAGTTCTTCAACGCGCTCAGTGCATCGGCCACCGCATCTGGCAAGGCGCTGGATCGGCACTGGCGCAACGCGCGCACGGTGGCATTGCACAATCCGCTGATCTACAAGGCGCGCATCATCGGCGACTGGCACATCAACGGCACCGAGCCGCCGTACGTCTGGCAGATCGGTGCGGGGCCCGGCACGGTGACACCAGGCGCAACACCGCCAGTGGCCAAGGCGGCTTGAGGGGCCGGCAATGAGCGACTCCGCTGCGCTGCTGCGCGTCGATGCCGTCGAGGCGACTTACCAGAACGCCATCGCCGCCCTGCACAACGTAAGCCTCACCGTGCTGCGGGGTGAGGTGCACGCGCTGCTGGGGGCGAATGGCGCGGGTAAATCGACCGCGCTCAAGGCCATCTCAAACCTGCTGGTGCCTGAGCGTGGGCAGGTTACCGCCGGCACGATCCGCTACGACGGCCACGATGTCGCGCGGACCACGCCCGCGCAACTTGTGCGCCTGGGGCTCGTGCAAGTACTGGAGGGCCGGCGGTGCTTTCCCAACCTGTCCATTGAGGCCAACCTCGTCACGGGTGCGTTGGGCCGCAGCGCTGCGCGTGCGGAAACCGCCGCCGATCTGGAGCGCGTGTACGCCATCTTTCCCCGCCTGTATGAGCGCCGCCGTATTGCCGCCGGCCTCACATCGGGCGGCGAGCAGCAGATGGCGGCCATTGGCCGCGCATTGATGTCGCGCCCGCGCCTGCTGGTGCTGGACGAGCCATCGATGGGCTTGGCGCCGCTGGTGGTGCAAGACATCTTTGCGCGACTGCGGCAACTCAACCGTGACGAAGGGCTGTCGATCCTGGTTGCAGAGCAGAACTCCACCGTCGCCTTGCAATACGCGGATCGCGCCACGGTGCTGGAGGCCGGCGTCACCGTGCTCAGTGACACGGCCCACGCGCTGCGCCAGCGCCAGGATATCCAGCATTTCTATTTCGGCCGAGACGTGGCGCGGCAAGCGCCGGTGTTGGCGTAGTTGGTCCCACCTTTGCCCCCCCCCTCTTTCCGATTTTCCATGACGACCGAGACGGCGATCCCTCCTGAAATCGACATTCCGGCGACACCCATCCGCCAGTCAGCCAAGGCACTGGCGGCGCAGTTTGCACAGACCGCCGTGGAACGCGACGCCGCGGGTGGCACGCCACTGGCCGAGCGCGATGCGCTTCGGCGCAGCGGCCTGCTGGCGCTGGCGATTCCCAAGCACTACGGCGGACACGGCGCCAGCTGGGCCGAGACGCTAGACACCGTGCGCGAGTTTGCGCAGGTGGATAGCTCCATCGCGCACGTCTACGGGTTTCACCATCTGCTGCTGGCAACCGTGCGCCTATTTGCGCGGCCAGACCAATGGGAACCATGGTACGAACAGACCGCGCGCAAGCACTGGTTCTGGGGCAACGCGCTCAACCCGCTGGACGACCGCACCATCGTGCGCCGATTCGACGGCTGGTACGAGTTCTCCGGCAAGAAAAGCTTCTGCTCCGGCGCGCTGGATTCGCAGATGCTGATTGCCTCGGGGCTGGACGAACACAGCCGCAAGCTATTGATTGCCGCCGTGCCCACGGCGCGCGCCGGCATCACGATCAACAACGACTGGAACGCCTTCGGACAACGGCAGACCGACAGCGGCAGCGCCCTGTTCGAGAAAGTCCGCGTGGAAGACAACGAACTGCTGCGCGATCCGGGGCCGCTGACTACGCCTTTCTCATCGTTACGGCCGTTGCTGGCCCAGCTTGTCTTCGTGCACGTATTCCTAGGGCTTGCAGAAGGCGCATTCGAGCAGGCCAAGCACTACACGCTGCATGAAGCACGCCACTGGCATCGGTCCCCCGCAGAACACGCCAGCAAGGATGCCTACACGCTCGCGCACTATGGCGAGTTCTTCGTGGGCCTGGAGAGCGTGCGGCTACTGGCGCAGCGGGCTGCCGCACGGTTTGATGAAGCCTGGGCACAAGGCGCGGTGCTCACCGCGCGCGAGCGCGGCCATGTGGCCGTTGCCGTGGCCACGGCCAAGGTGGCAGCCACGCGCGTCGGGCTGGATTTGACCAGCCGGATGTTTGAGACCACCGGCGCACGCGCCACGCACGGCGCGCTCGGGTTGGACCGCTTCTGGCGCAACCTGCGCACCCAGACGCTGCACGACCCGGTCGACTACAAGCTCCACGAGCTGGGTGACTGGGCGCTGAACGGCGCGCTGCCCGAACCCTCCTTCTACTCCTGAACCCGACGAAATGGACGACCATGGCGACGTTCCCTGTATGGCCTCCGCCGCCGGGCCACGCGCCAGCGGCCAGCACCCCCGCGTGGATCTTTGAAGACCCGCGCTCACGGGCGCTGCTCGATGAAGTCGAACAGGTGGCGCCCAGCGACGCCACCGTGTTGATTTCCGGCGAAACCGGCACCGGCAAGGAGCTGATCGCCCGCTATCTGCACAACCGCAGCACGCGGCAGGATGGCCCGTTTGTCGTGGTCAGCTGCGGCGCCTTTTCCGACGCACTGGTCGATGCGGAACTCTTCGGCCACGAAAATGGCGCGTTTGCCGGCGCCTTCGGCACGCAAGTCGGCTGGTTCGAACAGGCCAACGGCGGCACCATCTTCCTGGACGAGGTCAACGACCTGCCGCTGCCGGTGCAGAACAAGCTGCTGCGTGTGCTGCAGGAGCGTGAAATCGTGCGCTTGGGCGGGCGCACACCCATCCCGGTCGATTTGCGGATCGTTGCCGCCACAACCGTCGACCTGGAAACGCTGGTCCAGGAAAAGCGCTTTCGCAAAGATCTCTATTACCGGCTGAACGTCGTCAACCTCAATGTCCTCACGCTGAAGGAGCGGCCCGGCGACATCGTTCCGCTCGCGCGCTACTTCATCGACAGCTACAGCAAGCGGCTGGGCCATGCGCGCCCCACGCTCACGCCCGAGGCCGAGCGCCTGCTCACGCATGCACCCTGGCACGGCAACGTGCGCGAGCTTGAAAACGTCATCCACCGCACGCTGCTGCTCTGCGACGGCAACACCATCGACGCCACCGGCCTGCGTCTATCGAACCGCTCGGCCTGCCCAGTCAACGCGGAGGTTTCACCGCCCACCGTGCCCGTCACCACCCCGCCTGCACGGGTACCGGCGGACGTCGGCACAGACGATGTCGGTGCGCTGCGGAAGGCCATCCAGCAGCTCTGCAATGCCAACGTGGCGGATGTCTATCAGGTGGTGGAAGACGCCTTGTTCCGCGAGGTGTTCCGGTACTGCCACTATAGCCAGAGCGAGACCGCGCGCCTGCTGGGCATCAGCCGCAACGTGGTGCGCGCCCGGCTCATTCGCTTGGGGGAGGTAGGCGCGCCGCGCAAACCGCCGTTTGCATCCACAGCGTCGGCAACGCCACACGAAGACACGGTCGGCACGTAGCTTGCTGCACGGGTTGGGTTGCACGTTGACTGGCCCAAGTTGTGAACCGTTCCTCCTCCCTCCAAAGCATCCAGGCCTTGCGGGGCTTTGCCGCGCTTTACGTTGTCGTATTCCACTCTGGCCTGGCGCTCGCCCATGCGGATTTCCCTGCCCTGGCGTGGTTGACCACGCATGTGATCAAGCGCGGCCATGTCGGCGTGGACGTGTTCTTCGTCATCAGCGGCTTCATCATCGCGTGGGTCGCTGTGCTCGGCCAAGGTCGGGGCAAAGCACCGGAGCCGCCTGGTGAATTCCTCGTCAAACGCGCGTTTCGGTTGGGGCCGCCGTACTGGTTGATGTCCATGCTGCATGCCGCTTGGCTCAATCCGGTATCGACAGGGGTGTTGCTGACCTCGTTCGCGTTCTTGCCGCAGGCCAATGTAGATGCGCCGTATTTTGGATATCCGGCGCTCTACGTGGGCTGGTCGCTCAACTACGAGGCGTTTTTCTATGCGTTGTGCGCGCTGGGCCTGGCCCTTTTTGGCCGGCGCGCGTTGTGGTTGGTGGCGTTGGCGCTATTCACCACGACGGTCATCGTGCCGTTCTGGCACAGCGGCGTGGTACTGCGGGACCCAGAAGCGCTCTACGCATGGGCGAACCCCATGCAAGCGATGGCCGCCAACCCACTGGTGCTGGAGTTCCTGCTGGGCGCTGGGTTGGCATGGGTGTATGCATTGCATCGGCACCGCCTGACGCCCACCATCGCGCGCGTGCTGCTGGCCGTTGGACTGGGTGTGTTCCTGATCTCGGTGATCGGGCCGGCGCCCAAGTTCGACCTGTTCTGGCGCGGGCTGCCGGCAGGCGCGCTGCTGGCGGGGTTGGTCGCCATGGAGCACTGCGGCGCGCTGCGTGTGCCGCGCGTGGCCGTCTGGCTGGGTGAGCTGTCGTACGCGCTGTACCTGGTGCACCCCAGCGTGATCGAGGCGACGCACCGGCTGGTGGGCGTGCTGGCGCCGGAGTGGATTGGCTCGCAGTTAATGCTGTTTGCTCTCAATCTGGCGTTGACGCTGGTATTGGCCACGCTGCTGCATCGCTATGTTGAACAGCCGTCCATTGCCATGGGCCGCCGCGCGATCGATTGGATGCGTAACCGGCGGCACACTTGGCGCGCACGACTGGGCCCGCAGAAGCCATAACAGCGCACCAAGAAGCGGGCAGCTTGATGAGACGGCGATGACGCTGGCCGCACTTCAAGCGCGCACGCGGAACATCAATGCCTGGATCTTTCCGTCGACGGGGCCTGGGCCGAACGCTGCGGTCAACGCGTCTGTACACACATCGGTAGCCTCATCCACTGCGCCTGCACCGAGTGCCTCCAACTCGCCGCGCACGGGCGTGCCCTGACAGTACGCCACGGCCACCGCGCGTGCCGAATCTGCCCGACTGCGTGCGGTGACCACGTCGTAGTCAAGCTCTCCAACAAAGCCTCCATTTCGCACATCGGCCCGAATCGGTGCGGGATCATGGTGCCCATGCGGCGTGCGTGCGAGAAACAGCGGCGGGTTGTGCGGAAAATGCTTGGCCAGCGCGACAGTGACAACGTTCGCAAAATCGTTGTCTTCAATGCGATCCCACACGCTGAAGAGCAGCACACCGCCCGGGGTCAGCACACGCCGTGCTTCGGCATACGCCCGGGGCCGATCAGGAAAGAACATCACCCCAAACTGGCAGACCACCAGGTCGAAGCTGGCGTCTTCAAACGGCAATTGCTGGGCATCTGCCTGTTGCCACGTGACTGGCCGCCCAGTGCCGACCGCTGCGGCGCGATTGAGCATCGGCGGGTTCAGATCGGTCGCGACGATCTCGATTGTGTCCGGTAGCGTACGGGCCAGTGCGCGCGTCACGGCACCCGTGCCTGCCGCAATCTCCAGCACCCGCGTTGGCATGCTTTGCGCAGCCCGCGTGGCCATGTCCTGCGCATACGGCCCGAAGATCAACGGCACCAGCAAGGTGTCATACAACTCGGGAATCGCGCCGGCAAAAACCCGATCGGTGCCATGTGTTTCCATGCGCCTGCCCTCCACTCGAAATCACCGCAAGATATTTGTTGTTATAGCCCGGATCGACATGCCCGGCGCCCGCACCTGCCCAGGCAAAGGACAGGCACCGCCCATGTGCCTACTACTGCGACCTCGGCATCGCCGGCACGAATGGCCACAACACTCAGCAGACGAGCCAGCCGCCCTGGGCTGCTACCATGACGCCCAACCTTTCCATGCCTCGCCCACATGTCCCGCGTCAAGAACGAAGACGAATTCGAGTTGCGCCGCGAAAGCGTGCTCGACACCGCCGCCGAGGCCTTTGCGGCCGACAGCTATCCCAGCGTGTCGATGAACCAGCTTGCCGCAGCCTGCGGCGGCTCGAAATCGCGCCTGTATCACTACTACGAAGGCAAGGAAGCGATCCTGTTCGATCTGCTCGACCGCTACACCAAACGGCTGGCGGATCTGGTCGAGCGCGCGGAAAGCGACGCGCTGCACGCCAAGCTGTCGGCCCGCGCCACGCTGCACCTGTTGGTCCGCACGTTCCTGGCTGAGTATGCGACCTCGCGCACGCGGCACGTGGCCCTGCTCAATGACGTGAAATACCTGTCGCCGGAACAACGCCACATCGTGCTCGCGCGTGAACGGGACGTGGTGGCCGCAGTGGGCCGGCAACTCGGTGCGGCTTACCCCGACAAGGTGGACGATGCCAACCGCACGCCCATCACCATGATGCTGTTCGGCATGATGAACTGGACGTTCACCTGGCTCAAACCCGACGGGCCGCTTTCGTATGAGGGCTATGCCGAGATGGTGATCGACATGCTCGAGAACGGGCTGGGCGGCCCGGGTAACGGGGCAACAGCCAGCGCTGAGGCTCAGCGCTCGTCGTAGCTGACCACGACACGCTGTGTGAGCGGTCGCGCCTGGCACGTCAGCACAAACCCCTGCTGGATTTCCCAATCTTCCAGCGTGAAGTTCTTGTCCATTTCCACACGGCCTTCCAGCACCTTGGCGCGGCACGTGCAACACACACCGCCCTTGCAGGCATAGGGCAAATCGAGCCCCGCGCTGAGCGCGCTGTCGAGCACCTTGGCGTCGCCCGCCATCGGCACCTCGTGCGACTTGCCGTCGAGCACCACTGTCAACGCCACATCGCCCGCCATGGCGGCACGCTTGCGCGGCTTGGCTGACGCATCACCCACCGGCACGCCAAAGCGCTCTGCATGCACACGCTCGCGCGGCACGCCGCGCTCCAGCAACGCGGCTTCTACCGCATCGATCATCGTGGACGGGCCACAGATGAACGCGGCATCGATGTCATCAGGCGGGATCAGGGCATCCAGAAACGCGTGCGTCTTCGCCCCGTCGAGCCGCCCATTGAACAGTGCAACCTCCTGCGGCTGCCGCGACAGCACGTGATACAGCGCGAAGCGGTCGAGGTAGCGATCCTTCAGGTCTTCAAGCGCCTCGCAAAAGATGATGCTGTCGACACTGCGGTTGCCGTAGACCAGCGTGAAACGGCTGTGCGGCTCGGCAGCCAGCGTCGTCTTGATGAGCGACAGGATAGGCGTGATACCACTGCCCGCCGCAAAGGCCACGTAGTGGCGCGCGCTTTCGGCTGCCAACGGCACGTAGAAGCGACCATCCGGCGGCAGCACATCCAGCGACTGCCCCACGCGAATGCGATCGTGCAGGTGATTGGAAAAGACCCCCGCATCGACACGTTTCACAGCCACGCGCAACTCGCCATGCGCGTCGTAATCCTGCACGGCGCAGCAGATGGAATACGAACGGCGTAGCTCACCCTGGCCGGGCAAATCGCCACGCGGCACACGCAACGTCAGGAACTGGCCTTGCGTAAAACGGTAGGCATCACGCAGATCCGTTGGCACGTCGAAGCGTACGGAGATCGTATCGGCCGTCTCGCCACGCACTTCGGCAACGCGCAGAGGGTGGAATTGCGGGGTCATGGCACTCGCTCGGTGGGGCCTCGGTGTGGTTCAGAAGGGCTTGAAATAGTCAAACGGCTCACGGCACGCACGGCAGCGGTACAGCGCCTTGCAGGCCGTCGACCCGAACGCGGAGACGAGGACCGTGTCGTGCGATCCGCATTGCGGACAGGCAACGTGCTCGGCATTCGCGTGGCGCGCGGGGCGCACGATGCGGATCGGGCGGGCGTCGTCCGCCGAGGCCACATGCGCAGGCGGCGCAATGCCAAAGTCGCGCAGCTTGCGCGCCCCTTCTGCGGTGATCCAATCGGTGGTCCACGCGGGCGACAGCACCGAGCGCACGCGATACGCCCCCACATCCGCTGCCTGCAATGCGCGGCTCACATCGTCGGCGATCTGGTCCATCGCGGGGCAACCTGAGTAGGTTGGCGTGATCGTTGCCACGACAGTTCCGGCCTCGTCGATCTGCACGTCGCGCAAAACGCCCAACTCGGCAATCGTGATGACGGGGATCTCGGGGTCGGTCACAGCCTCCAGCGCAGCACGTGCCCGACGCAAGCGCTCGGCTACCACGATGCCCCCGGAAATTGACGCGCCAGCCCCTGCATCTCGGCCAGCAGATAGCCCATGTGCTCGGAATGCACGCCGTGTTTGCCGTTGCTGACAAATGGGCCAGATTCCGGCCAGGCCAGCGTGGCCTCGTCCAGGGCATCACGCACGATGGTTTCCCAGGCTTCGCGCAGATCCGCGAGACGCACGCCAATGCCGGCCTTGGCCACGGCCTCTTCCACCGCATCCGTGGCAAAAAACTCGTTGGTGTACGGCATCAACCAATCGAGTGCGGCTTGCGCGCGCGCATGCGATGCTTCCGTGCCATCACCAAAGCGCACCAGCCAGTCGCGCGTGTGGGCGAGGTGGTAGCGCATTTCCTTGAGCGACTTGGCGGCAATCGCGGCCAAGTCGGTATCGGCGGATGCAGTCAGCGCCTCCCACGTCGGCACCATCACAGCGGCATACAGGAAGTGGCGGACGATGGTGACCGCGTAGTCGCGCGCGGCAGCGGAAGTCGCCACCATCGGGCCGGCATGCGGCAACTCAAGCAGCGTGTAATTGCGGAACGCGCTTTCCGCGCGCCAGTACGCGTAGTCGTCCTCATTGCGTGGCGTACCGGTGAGCGCGCCCTCGATGCGCCCAGCATGCGTGTAGAGCAGCCGCGCCTGGCCGATCAGGTCCAGGCTCAGGTTGGAGAGCGCAATGTCTTCTTCCAGCACAGGGCCGTGGCCGGTCCATTCCGCGTTGCGCTGGCCGAGAATGAGGGCGTTGTCGGCGAGGCGAAGAAGGTATTGCAGATGCGCTTCGGAACTCATCGCCGCAACTCACATGTGGTTGACTTCATCGGGCAGCCGATAGAACGTCGGGTGCCGATAGATCTTGTCGGCCATCGGGTCAAACAGCATGGGCTTGTCGTCTGGATCGCTGGCGGTGATGGCGGCCGAAGGCGCGACCCAGATCGACACGCCTTCCTGCCGGCGCGTGTAAACATCACGCGCCATCTGCAATGCCTGCTTGGCATCGACCGCATGCAGGCTACCGCAATGCTTGTGCTCCAGCCCCTGCTTGCTGCGGATGAACACTTCCCACAGCGGCCATTCGTGTTGATGCGTGGTGGTCGTCATCGTGATTCCTCAGGCGGCTTGTTCGATGGCAGCCGCGCGTTCGGCCTGTTTGCGCGCATAGGCTAGCGCGGCTTCGCGCACCCATTCGCCCTCTTCGTGCGCACGCTTGCGGGCGGCAAGGCGCTCTCGATTGCACGGGCCGTGACCGTCGAGCACGCGCTTGAACTCGGACCAATCGAGCGGCGAGAAATCGTAATGGCCGCGCGCTTCATTCCATTTGAGCCCCGGGTCGGGCAACGTCACGCCCAGCACGCTCGCCTGCTCGACAGTCGCATCAACAAAGCGCTGCCGCAGGTCGTCATTCGAAATGCGCTTGATGCCCCAGGCCATCGTCTGCGCGCTATTCGGCGATGCGGTATCCGGCGGCCCAAACATCATCAGCACCGGAAACCACCAGCGGTTGACGGCCTCTTGCACCATGTCACGCTGCGCCTGCGTGCCGCCCATCATCGTGAGCAACGATTCGTAGCCCTGGCGCTGGTGGAAGGACTCTTCCTTGCAGATGCGGATCATGGCGCGCGCATACGGGCCGTACGAGCAGCGGCACAGCGGCACCTGGTTCATGATGGCCGCGCCATCCACCAGCCAGCCGATCACGCCCACATCCGCCCAGGAGAGCGTCGGGTAATTGAAGATGGAGGAATACTTGGCCCGCCCTTCATGCAGCGCGTCGATCATCTCGTCGCGCGAGCTACCGAGCGTCTCAGCGGCGGAATACAGATAAAGGCCGTGGCCCGCCTCGTCCTGCACCTTGGCCAGCAGGATCGCCTTGCGCTTGAGCGAGGGCGCACGGCTGATCCAATTGCCTTCGGGCAGCATGCCGACCACCTCCGAATGCGCGTGCTGCGAGATCTGCCGCAGCAGCGTCTTGCGGTACGGTGCGGGCATCCAGTCTTGCGGCTCAATCTTGTGGTCAGCGCTGATGCGCGCGTCGAAACGCGCCTGCAGCTCGGCTTCACCTTGGGGGACGGCGGCCAGTTCCTGTTCGGTGGGCACGCCACCGGGCTGGTCAAGACTTTGGGTGTACATCCGATCCTCCGGCCGCTTTGACGGCATGTGCACGGCACCGCATTTGGCCCGTGTCGGGATAGGTCGATTATAAACCGTCCGACCGGTCGGTCAATGGCGGTTTCACCGCATGCCTTGATGGAGACATGCGGTGAAACCCGCGTACTGTGTCTTCAGATCAGATGGGTGCGGCGGAAGACGCGTCGCCTTGCGCATGCCCGTGCGCGCGCGTGCGCACAAACGCACCGGCCAACACGGAAGCCACCACGGCGGCAATGGCGCCCAGCAAGAACGCAAGGTGGTAACCGCCATTGAGCGCGATCGTGGCGTCGGCCCCTGCTGCAGCCAGACCCTCCGTGCGTGCGGCGGCCAGGCTCGCCAGAATGGCCAGCCCGAGCGCGCCGCCCATCATGAACGACGTATTGACCACGCCCGAAGCCAGGCCCGATTCATCCGGCGCCACATCGCTCATGGCCGCCAGCAACACCGGGTTGAACGCCACGCCCGCCCCCAGCCCCAGCAACAGCATGCCCGGCAGCACATCCAGCACGAAACTGCCACCAGCCGGCGCACGCGCAAACAACACCAGCCCTACCGCCGCCACCAGCAACCCCAGCGACAACGGCGCGCGAATGCCAAACCGCATCACCAGCTTGGCCGACAGCCCCAGCGAGAACACAGCCATGATGATGTTCGCCGGCAAGAACGCCAGGCCCACCTGCATCGCGCTGTAGTCGAGCACGCGCTGCATATACAGCGCCGAGATGAAGAACCAGGCGAACATCGCCGCGGCCCATAACACGCCCACCACATTGGCTGTCGCCACGTTGCGCAGTGCGAACATGCGCAGCGGCATCAACGGATGCGATACACGCGATTCGACCACGAGAAACGCAATCATCAGCGCGAAGGCGACGCCGAGCTGCGACAGCGTTTGCGTGGAGGTCCAGCCCGCTTCATTGCCATGCACGATGGCATACACCGCGAGCATCAGCGATGCCGTCACGGAAATCGCGCCCGCCACATCCAGCTTGGTGCGATCGGCCAGCGGCTTGCCCGCCGGCAGCAGTGCCACACAGGCCGCATACACCGCCACGCCAATCGGCAGGTTGACGAGAAAGATCCAGTGCCAGCTCAGCGCACTCGTCAGCAGGCCGCCCAACAGCACGCCAATGCTGCCGCCGCCCGCACACACAAAGCCGTAGATGCCCATCGCCTTGGCGCGATCCGCCGGCGACGTGAACAGATTCATGATCAGCGAGAGCGACACGGCCGACACCACCGCCCCGCCCACGCCCTGCACCGCACGGGCGGTAATCAGCAGCCCTTGCGAGTTCGCCAGCCCGCACGCCGCCGACGCCAGCGTGAACAGCGTGAGCCCCAACAGGAACAGCTTGCGATGCCCGAACAGGTCACCCAATCGCCCGCCGAGCAACAGGCAGCCGCCAAAAGTGAGCATGTACGCATTGACCACCCAGACCAACGCGGTCTCGGTAAAGTGAAGATCCGCCTGAATGGACGGCAGTGCGACGTTCACGATGGTCGTGTCCAGCACGATCATCAGCACACCCAGGCACAGCACGATCAGGGCAAGCCATCGTTTACGTTCGTCGATGCCATGCGTCATGGAAGCACTCCTTGTTCAACGATGTTGAAGAGGTGAAACGCCTGATGTTATGCAAAAAACGGCCGCGCTGCGGCGGCCGTTTTTGATGTGCCAGCGTGCTTACATCGGCTTGGGTGCAATCACCATCCACATCACGCCAAAGCGGTCGACCACCATGCCGAACGCGTTGGCGAAAAAGGTCTCTGACATGGGCATCGTGACTTGGCCGCCATCACCGAGTGCCTTGAAGGTGCGTTCGGCTTCCGCCTTGTCCGCCACGTTAACGGACAACCCAAAGCCCTTGAAATCCGCCTTGCCAGAAGCCATGCCGTCCGAAGCCATGACGGTGGTTTCGCCAATGCGGAAGGCCGCGTGCATCACCTTGTCGGCCGGGGGCACTACGCCGCCGCATTGCTCGGCCTTGGGTTCGGCTCCCGGAGGCGCGTCCTTGTAGCGCATCAACATGTCGACCTTCGCACCGAGCGTCTTCTTGTAGAACTCGATGGCTTCTTCACAACGGCCTTCGTAGAACAGATACGGTTGAACTTGCATCACAACTCCTTGGGGTAGGGACTGCAAAGCCGCGCACGGGTTACGTCATCACGCGGTTGGGGAAAGCGTTTCTTCGCTTTTCGATGGTTTCAACTGCAAGCGGTCTCGGGCACCGGCATCGGGACCGAGGCGTGCTCGTGAACGACCAGCCAGCGGCCGTCGATTTTGCGAAAACACACGGTGGCGCGTGTTTGCGCATCGTGCTTTGCGCCATCTCGATACCGTGCACGCAGGCGGTTCACGCTGAAGCAATAGGCCAGGTTATCGCTCACCTCAAGGTGCAATTCGACGAACTGGAAATCCGCCTGGCCATCCAGAGCATCGAACCAACCCTGCCAGTTACGGCGATACGCCTCCGCGCCTCTGACAAACAACGGCGGCATCACATCGAAGACCACTACATCCTGGGCATAGTGGCGCATCACGGCGTCGATGTCCTTGGCGCGGATGGCGGCCGCCCACGCTTCAATCAGGCTGCGCAGTTGTGATGCATCGTCTACGGCTTCGCTCGTCATATCGACCTCCTGAAAGTGCTTGGCATCCTGCGTGACAGCGCATAATGTTGATTTGTGAACACTGTCCACAAACGATAGCAGACATAATGAACAGTGTCCACATCGCTTTTGCGGAGTTTCATCGCATGACCCAGGAACCACCCCGCCCGCCCGTGCGCTCAACGTATCGCCATGGCGACTTGCGGCGCGCGCTGCTTGACGCAGGCATCGAGTTGGCGCGTTCCGGCGGGCCGGACGCCATCGTGTTGCGCGAGGCCACGCGCCGTGCCGGTGTCGCGCCAAACGCGGCGTATCGCCACTTCGCGGGGCGGCTGGATTTGCTGCAAGGGGTACGCGCAGCGGCACTCGCGGCGTTGGCGCGCGCCATGGAGGCCGAACTTGATGGCATTGACCCAACCTGGCCGGCAGACGCGCAGGCACGTGCTTCACTGCGCGCCATCGGGGTGGGGTACCTGCGCTTTGCGCAAATGGAAACCGGTTTGTTCCGCACCGCCTTTGCCGTGCCAGATGCGGTGGAAAACGACGTCGACCCCGCCAAAGCGGGCGACAGCGGATTCAATCCGTTTCAGCTACTGAGCCTCGCGCTGGATCGCATGACCGCCGCCGGCGTGCTACCCGCCGAGCGCCGCCCCGGTGCCGAATACCTCGCGTGGTCTGCCGTGCATGGGCTCGCCCTGCTCATCATCGATGGCCCCTTGCGCAGTCGCCCGCCCGAGCAGACCGGCGCCATCGCCCTGCGCGTGGTCGAGATGGTGGAGAACGGCCTATAGCCAAGCGACGAGCGCCTTGTGCGCATAGCGTCTGACGACATGCGCAACGCTTCGTTTGCCTGCGCAACGTTCAATGCAACGATGACAGCCTCGCTGCACCCTCTCACCCGGCGGGTGCATTGCCCCATCAACCGGAGCGACCCTCCGCGACGAGGATGTCAACGTGACCCAAGCCCATCTCGAAACCACCGCCGCCGCCCACACGCGCTATGGCGCCGCGCTGGAAAAAGACTTGTTCGACCGCGTTGCCGCCGTGCATGCGCCGCACCTGCCGCCTGCGCGTACGGAACCACCGCGCGACGCGCAAACGGCGGAAGAACTGAAAGGCGTGATCGACTACGCAGTGTGGAACGCCGCGCACGATCTTTTCATCGTGCAATTGGCCAGTGCGGGGTTGGACCGGCTCTTTCGCAGCGAGCCCGACTTCCAGCTCGCACTGTCGCGCCAGATTGGCGATGACGGGTTTCACGCGGTGGCGTCGCGCGAGCGCATTCGCGTGCTATCGGGGCGCGATCAGATCGAGCGCATCGCGCAGGATGTGCGCCACCACTGGGACGTCCTTGGCGACTACCCGCTGACAAGCCAGGCCGCCTTTCTCGCATGGGAATTCCACTACGAGCACCACATCCTCGCGCGGCTGCAAGTCAACCGGCGCACGTCGCGCGTGCTCGATCTAGCCAACCGCGACTTTGCTGAGAACCGCATCATGCCGGACGAGGAAGTGCACCGCATCCTCATCACCGAGTGGTGGCACAACAAGCTCGACGCCGCGTCGGATGGCGAGCGCGAACAGCTCGTCGGTGAAGTACTGGAAGCCGACGACAAGCTGCAAGGGTTGCTCGGTGACTACCTGCGCGAATCGTGGGCACTGAACGAACGCGCAGCCGGCATCGACACGCGCAACTACGTACCGCTCTACGACGCATGGCGGCGCGAGATTCTGGGCGTATTGCTGCAACGCCCCGCCGACACCCTGCCGGCCCTCACCAGCCTTGGCGCCTGACTGCAATGGCCAAAAAACCGATCCTGCTCAACGCATTCAACATGAACTGCGTCGGCCACATCAACCATGGCCTTTGGACCCACCCGCGCGATACCTCCGCCGACTACCGCAAGCTCAGCTACTGGACCGACCTCGCCAAGCTGCTGGAACGCGGCTTGTTCGACGGCCTGTTCATCGCCGACATCGTCGGTGTGTACGACGTCTATCAGCAGTCTGCCGACCTGACGCTGCGCGAGTCGATCCAGTTGCCGGTGAATGATCCGCTGATGCTGGTTTCCGCCATGGCCGGCGTGACAAAGCATCTTGGCTTTGGCCTCACCGTCAATCTGACATATGAGCCGCCGTACCTGTTTGCGCGGCGCTTTTCCACGCTCGACCACCTGACCGAAGGCCGCGTCGGCTGGAACATCGTCACGGGTTACCTGGACAGCGCAGCACGCGCCATGGGCCTGCACGAGCAGATCGCACACGATGAGCGTTACGACCGTGCGGACGCGTTTCTGGATGTGGTCTACCAATTGTGGGAAGGCAGTTGGGAAGACGATGCGGTGCTGCGTGATCGCGCCACGCGCGTGTTTGCACAGCCCGACAAGGTGCACCGCATCCGGCATCATGGCCGCTACTACGACGTGGAGGGCTACCACCTGAGCGAGCCTTCTCCGCAGCGCACGCCGGTGCTGTTTCAGGCGGGCTCATCCGCGCGCGGGCAGACCTTTGCGGGGCAGCACGCGGAGTGCGTGTTCCTGTCCGGCCAGAGCCAATCAGCCACGCGCGATCAGGTGGCGCAGTTGCGGCAAGCCGCAGTACAGGCCGGGCGCCGCGCCGATGACGTCAAAGTCTTCATGGGCATCACCGTGGTGGTCGACAAGACCGAAAAGCTTGCACGCGAAAAGCTCGCCGAATACCAACGTTATGCCAGCGCCGAAGCCGGGCTTGCGCATTTCTCGGCAGGCTCTGGCGTCGACTACTCGACCTATGCGTTGGACGATCCGCTGCGCGCGGTGAAGACGAATGCGATCGAGTCATCCATCCGCCGCGCGACCGGCGGCGATACGCAGTTCACCGTGCGGCGCCTGCTTGATCAGCTCGCGCTAGGCGGCCGTTACGCCACCATCGTGGGTGACCCGCAGCAGGTAGCCGACGCGCTGCAGCAGTGGATGGATGTCACCGACATCGACGGCTTCAACCTGGCACGCACGGTGACACCGGAAAGCTATGCGGATTTCATCGACCTGGTGGTGCCGGAGCTGCAGAACCGCGGTGTCTACAAGACCGCGTATGCGCCGGGCACCTTGCGCCGCAAGCTGTTTGGTACCGACCGTTTGCCGGACGCCCACCCGGGCGCGCAACGGCGTCGGCAACCCGCACAGGAGCTGGCGGACCAGCCCTAAGCGCTGTCCGTGGGTGCGCCCAACATGTGCTGGAAGAGCGGAAGCAACGCTTCGTACGTCCCCAGGTAGCCCGTTGATCCGGCATGGCGCGACGCACGCGCGGCGCAGAACAGTTCGTTGCGCAAGTCGGCAAGCGAAGCGCGCCTGCGTTCGCGCGCGGCACGGGTGCAGGCTTCAAACGAGCCCAGCTCTTCATAGCCGTTGAACGACATGGCAAAAGCGAAGACGCCCGACACGTCTGCCGGGTCGGGCAGGTCTTGCCAAGAGATGTCCTTTTCCATGATGCTCCCCACTGCGCTACTCAATCCGCCCTTTGAGCAACCTCTCAAGCGGTCATCACTTCCCGCACGCTGACCGCCACGTCCACCTGATGCTCGCCCCCGCCGAGGATCATGCCGCGCAGCAGCGAAACATCGCTGTAATCGCGCCCGATGGCCAGCGTGACGTGATCCAGATCGGCCAGCACGTCGTTGGTCGGATCAAGATCCACCCAGCCGCTTTGCGGGCAGAACACCGACACCCACGCGTGGGAGGCGTCCGCGCCGATCAAGCGCGGTTGCCCGGCCGGGGGCTCGGTCCGCAGATAGCCACTGACGTAGCGCGCAGGCAGCCCCAGCGCGCGCAGACAGCCGATCATCACTTGCGCAAAGTCCTGGCAGACGCCCCGGCGCAGGCCAAACGCTTGCGTGGCCGGTGTATCGAAAGCGGTTGCGGTGGGCGCGTATTCAAAGTCCGCATGCAGGCGATGCATCAGGTCGATGGCGCCGGCCACGATCGGCGCGCCCGCTGCAAAGCTTGCACGCGCATAACGTTCCAACTCTGGGCTCAGTGCGATGTTGGGCGAGGCAAAACAGAACTCCGCTTCGGGGTAGAACACCGAACCGGCCTGATACCGCAGGCGCTGCGCCACAGACTCCCATGCCGGCGTGGCGGCCGGGTCCAGGTTGGACCAGCGTGGCAGCAGACGCACCGTGGTCTCGCTGGTCATGCGCAGGCTCTCGTGCGGGGTGTCGAGCGAGAAATACAGCACGTCGTTGCCAAAGCCATCAACACGGCTGGTCAGATACGAGGGCGTGGGCTCGATCTGCTCGTCGTGCGCGACGATCTCCTGCCACGGGCACGCACGCGGGCGAATAGTCGCCAGATGCTGCGCCGTCTCGACGGCCGTCGCGTAGTGATAGACCGTGCTGTGGGAGACCGTCAGGAGCGCGGCGCGTGCGTCCATCAGGCCACCTGCGCGGTTGGCGTGCTGGCGTGGCTGAAGTAGCGCGCGCTGATCTCGTTGGATGCGGCGGCCACGTAGTCGCCCAACTTGTCGCACAGGGCGATGAGGTTGGCGTAGCGGCCGTCGGCATCGGTCTCGCACAGCGTTTCCAGCGAGGGGAGCGTATCGACCGCTGGCATCAGGTCAGCAAACGGCGGACGGCGTGTATCGGCGGCGGCGCGCTCGATCTGCGCCAGTTTGATCCGCAACCGGTCGTACACGCCGTACAGCCCGCGCGGGTTGGTCGATTCGACTACCAGCAAGTCCAGCAATGCCGGCACCTCCAGCCGCCCTGGATACAGCGACCGGTAGGTGAGCGTGCTGTCGAACAGTTGCAGCAGCAGATCAAACCCCTCGGCGGTGGCCAGCTTGCCCTGCTCGGCCATCACGCGCAGGAACGTCGCCATGGCCCATACGCGCTCGATATGGCGGCCGGCAAACAACAGGCGCCAAGCCTCGTCGCGCGTCATGCGGTCGCCTTGCGCACCGCTGATGGCGGAGAGTTGCGTCGCCAGATATTCGAGCAGATCGACCAACGCCACACGATCGTGCGGGCCTTCGGCCGTAAGGTTGGCCAGCCCGTCACGGAAATCATTGCGCGCGGCGAGGATGGTTCGCCAATGGTCGTTTGACAAGCGCCCACGCACCTCGCCCGACGAGCGCGCCTGCGCAGCTAGGCATTGGCCAATGCCCGCTGTGCCCGACTGCTCGCTCAGCCCCGCCACCAGCGCGCGCTCAAATGCGCTCGGGCCGCTGCGCGCGAACACATCGGCGCTGAAGATCAGGCCACATTCGGCCGCCAACTCCGTCAGCGTGCCAAACATGGTGTCGGCGTCGTTGGCCTCCAGCGAGCCGAGAATCAGGCGGCATAGGCGCACGCCGTTTTCAGCGCGCTCGCCGTAGCGGCCGGACCAGAACAGGTTTTCCGCCGCGCGGCTCGACACCACCGTACTGTGCTTGCGCGCGAGGTCCGCCGGCCGCATCGGCGAGGGCAGCAAGGAAAACGGCGCAGCCGGTTGCGGCTGATTCGACAACACCCAAGTATCGACGCTGCTGCCGCCCATCTGCATGGAGGGTGAGACCTGTCGCTCGGCTGCCAGGCGCGTGAAGCCACCGGGCATGACGTGCCAGCCACCGGCCATATCGGCAATCGCAAACACGCGCAGCACGGACGGCCGCCCCGCGAGCATGCCGGCCTCGTAGCGCGGCGTGCAGGAATATGGCAACGGGGCCTGCACCGTGAAGGTGTCCGGCGCGCTGTCAATGCGGGCGCGCCAGTCGGCCAGTGATTGCGGGCCGCCTGCCATACCGGATGGGCCGTCGGGGTGGTGTCCGGGCCAGGTTGGCAACAGCAGCCCGGCGGACAGGTGGGCCTGCGCTTCATCGCGCGCCAATGCCTCGCCGCACCACCATGTCGGCACGCTGGGCAAGGCCAGTGGCTCGCCGAGCAGCGCCCGCGCAATTCCCGGCAGGAAACCCAGCATGGCGGGTGATTCGACAAACCCCGCACCGGGCACGTTCGACACCATCACGTTACCCGCGCGCATCACCTGCAACAGGCCCGGCACGCCAATGGTGGAATCGGCACGCAACTCAACCGGGTCGCAGAACACGTCGTCCAGGCGCCGCAGCACGGCGTGCACACGCTCCAGCCCGTTGAAGGTCTTCAAGTAGAGCTTGTCGCCGCGCACCGTCAGGTCTTTGCCCTCCACCAGCGTCACGCCCAGATAGCGCGCCAGGAAGGCATGCTCGAAATATGTCTCGCTGAAAGGGCCGGGCGTGAGCAGCGCAATGTGCGGCGAATCGCCTGCCTCGTCGTCAGACATCGTGGTGCGCGCGGCGGCGGCCAGCGTGCTGATCAATTGCGAATACGTGGGCGCCAGGCGCGTGGCATGCAGCTCGCGAAACGCATCGGCAAACAGGCTGGAGACGATCAGCCGGTTCTCCAGTGCATAGCCCAGGCCGGACGGGGCTTCGGTACGGTGGCCGACGACCATCCAGTTGCCGCTGGGCGCTCGGGCCAAGTCCACCGCCACGATGTGCAGGTACTGCCCGCCCGGCGGCGTGAAGCCGCGCACCGCACGCAGGTAGCCAGGGTGGCCGAACACCAGCGCCGGCGGCACCAGCCCCTGCGCAAGCAACGATTGCGGCCCGTAGGTATCCGCCACGATGGCGTTGAGCAACCGCGCGCGCTGCGTCACGCCCTGCTCGATCACAGCCCAGCTTTCGTGGTCGATCAGGAAAGGCAACAGGTCGAGCGCCCACGGGCGCGGCTCGCCCTTATCGGCGTAGACGTTGTAGCTGATGTCGTTGTCGCGCACCTGCTGTGCGACGGAGGCGCGGGCCTGCTCCAGCCCGACGAGGCCGCCGATCCCCCCCTCGCGCACATACTCGAAAAACTGCCGCCACGGTCCACGCAACGCGCCCGTGGCGTCGTGCAGCTCATCCCAGTGGCCCTCCCGCACCGGCAACATGCGGAGGAGGGCCAGCACATCCGCGTGGGCGGCAGCGGGTTCGAGCGGCAGGGTCGACTGGTAAGACAAGATTGGCTTGGCTGGAAAAGATTAGTAGCGGCGCAAATCCAGCGTAAACGGAAACTCCAGACTGCGCTCAGGCGCCCTCACCTCCATCGGCCCGGGCGTGTGCCCGATAGTGAAGAAGCGCGCGCGGCGGCGGCTTTCCGCCTCGTAAGCGTTGACTGGAAACGTCTGGTAGTTGCGTCCACCCGGATGCGCCACATGATACTGGCAACCACCCAGCGAGCGGCCGGTCCAGGTGTCGGCCAGATCGAACGTCAGCGGCGCATGCACGCCAATGGTCGGGTGCAACGCCGACGGTTGCGACCACGCCCGGAACCGCACCCCCGCCACCTGCTCGCTCACGCGGCCGGTTGGTTGCAATGGCAAGGGAATGCCGTTGACCGTCACCACATGCCGGTTCTCGTTCAGGCCCAGCACGCGCACCTCCAGCCGCTCGACCGACGAATCGACATAGCGCACCGTGCCGCCCTGGGTGCCCTCCTCGCCCATCACGTGCCAGGGTTCCAGCGCGCCGCTGAGCGTGAGGGAAATCCCGCCCGTATGCAGCTCGCCCACCAACGGGAAGCGGAACGAAAAATGTGGTGCAAACCAGTGGGGCTCAAAGGCGTAGCCCGCTTCACGCAGATCGGCCAGCACGTCGTCGAAATCCATCTGCACAAAGGTGCCGAGCAGGAAGCGATCGTGCAGCTCGGTGCCCCAGCGCGTGAGGCGCGTGGTGTACGGCGTCTTCCAGAAGCGGGCGACCAACGCGCGCAGCAGCAGTTGCTGTGCCAGGCTCATGCGCGCATGCGGCGGCATTTCAAAGCCGCGCAACTCCAGCAGGCCCAGGCGGCCTGTGGGGCCGTCGGGTGAATAGAGCTTGTCGATGCAGAACTCGGCGCGGTGCGTGTTGCCCGTCACGTCGATCAGGATGTTGCGCAGGATGCGATCGATCAGCCAGGGCTGAACGTTAGCCGCTCCCAGACGGTCAAGCTGATGCTGCAGCTCGGCAAAGGCAATCTCCAACTCGTAGACCTGATCATTGCGCGCCTCGTCCACGCGCGGCGCCTGGCTCGTCGGCCCGATGAACAGCCCCGAGAAGAGGTACGACAGCGACGGATGGTTGTGCCAATACGCAATCAGGCTCGCTAGCAGATCAGGCCGGCGCAGGAACGGGCTGTCGGCCGGCGTGGCCCCGCCCAGCACGAAGTGGTTGCCGCCGCCGGTGCCCGTGTGGCGCCCGTCGAGCATGAACTTCTCGGTACTCAGGTACGACTGGTGGGCCGACTCATACAGGTATTCCGTATGGTCGACCAACTGCTCCCAGTTGCCGGCGGGGTGGATGTTGACCTCGATCACGCCGGGGTCGGGGGTCACCTGCAGCAACTTCAGGCGCGGGTCGCGCGGCGGCGGATAGCCTTCGATGACGATCTGCACGCGCAGCTCGGCCGCGGTAGCTTCCACGGCGGCCAGCAGGTCGAGGTAGTCGTCCAGCGCCGTCAGCGGCGGCATGAATACGTGCAACTGGCTGTGGCCGGAGCCGAAGGTGTCATTCTCGACCTTGGGGCCGGCGGCGCGGGCGGGGTCGCGCGCTTCCACGCACACCGCGGTGCGGTGGACCCACGAGGCGGATTCATTCTGCGCGGGCACGCGGGCATCGCCCCGCGAGCCGGTGCCGCGCGCGGCCGAAGCGGTTTTCGCTGCCGCTGCCCCTGTCGCGCCGGCAGACTCACCCTGGTATTGCATGCGCAGCTCAGCCGCCGTACGCAGCGGCGCGCTCGGGCCGAACGGATCGTGCGCATGCTGATACGGATAGTCGCTCTTGCTGACCCACGGGAGCGAGTCGAGCGGCAGGCGATAGCCCATCGGCGAATCGCCGGGAATCAGATACATGCGGTCATCGCGGAAGAACCACGGGCCGGTCACCCAGCGCGCGCCGGCCAGCGCGGCATCGTGTTCGCGCGCCAGCGGCAAAACATAGCCGGTGACGGCTGACAGGCCCGCATCGAACACGCGGCGCAGGCGCACGCGTTCCATTTCATCGTCAAGCCGCGAATCGAACGGGTCGACATTCACCGGCAGACGCCGCTCGCGCCAGAGGTAGTACCACGTGTCTTCGTAGCCGGGCTGGATGCATTGTTCGTCCACCGACAGCTTGCGCGCCAGATGGTGCAGAAAGCGCTGCGCATCGGCGGCCGTGTAGCGGCCGGGCTCGCGTTCGTCGGCAAACAGCGTTGGATCGCTCCAGCAGGGCTGTCCGTCGGTGCGCCAATAGAGCGACAGCGCCCAGCGCGGCAACTGTTCGCCGGGGTACCACTTACCCTGGCCGATGTGCAGAAAGCCGTTGGCGCCGTAGCGCTGGCGCAGTTTCTCCATCAGCCCCACGGCGTAGCTGCGCTTGGTGGGGCCGAGGGCGTCGGTGTTCCACTCGGCGGCATCGCGATCGCGCACGGCCACGAAGGTGGGCTCGCCGCCCATGGTCAGGCGCACATCCATCGCGTCGAGGTCGGCGTCCACCTGCGCACCCATGCGCACGACATCGGCCCAGTGCGCTTCGGTGTAGGGCTTGGTCACGCGCGGTGCTTCCAGCACGCGCGTGATCGACATCGTGTGCTCGAACTCCACCTCGCATTCATCCACCGCGCCCGAGATGGGCGCCGCGCTGCCGGGCTCCGGCGTGCAGGCCACGGGAATGTGCCCCTCGCCCGCCAGCAGGCCGGAGGTGGGGTCAAAGCCGATCCAACCGGCGCCCGGTAGGTACACCTCGCACCAGGCGTGCAGGTCGGTGAAATCCACCTCGGTGCCGCTGGGGCCGTCGACGGCTTTCACGTCGGGCGTGAGCTGCAGCAGGTAGCCGGACACAAAGCGCGCCGCCAGCCCCAATTGCCGCAGCGTCTGCACCATCAGCCAGCCAGTATCGCGGCACGAGCCGGAGCCCAGCGACAGCGTCTCTTCCGGCGTCTGCACACCGGGCTCCATGCGAATCAGGTAGCGGATCTCCTGCTGCAGGCGCTGGTTCAGCCCCACCAGAAAATCCACCGTGCGGCGCGGCGTACGGTCAATGCTGGCGACAAACGCGGCAAAGTGCGGCGTCATTTCGCGTTTGACGAGGTAGGGCGCCAGCTCCGCAGCCAGGTCATCGGCATAAGTGAAAGGGAACGACTCTGCCTCGGGCGTGAGGAAGAAATCGAACGGGTTGTAGACCGCCATCTCGGCGACCAAGTCGACGGTGACCTTGAACTCCCGCGTCTTGTGCGGAAACACCAACCGCGCCTGGTAGTTGGCAAAGGCGTCTTGCTGCCAGTTGATGAAATGCTCGTCCGGCTCCACCCGCATGGAATAGGAATGGATCGGCGTTCGGCAGTGCGGTGCCGGACGCAGGCGCACCACCTGCGGCGACAGCTCGACGAGCCGGTCATAGCGATAATGGGTAACGTGGTTCAGCGCGACTCGGATCGACACACGGACTCCTCGGTGGCTCGTAATGGCGTGCCGGCGCGGTGCCGGCGGGCAGCTCAAGCAAGGTTCATGCCGTTTGTGCGGCATGCCCCGCTTGGGGTGATGGACCATCGTGCCACGCGTGCACGTCCGTGCGTATGACACGCCAATGCGGTACAACGTTTGCTGGACGGCTCGCCGCTGCCACACGACTATCTTGATTGGCGAGCGCCCCAAACGCTAGCCCTGCCCCGTCCTTGGATCACCATGAAAACGTTCCACTGCAACCGTTGCCAGCAACTCGTCTTCTTTGAAAACGTCTTGTGCGAGCGCTGCGACGCCCTACTCGGCTACCTGCCCGACGTGGGCGAGATCAGCGCGTTTGAACCCGCCGACGAGCCCGCAGAGACGGCAGAGACAGCCGAGGCCGCAGACAGGCGCTGGCGCAGCCTGCACCCCGATGCACAGAGCCAGCTCTACCGCCAATGCCACAACTACGCGGTCGAAAACGTCTGCAACTGGATGATCCCGGCCGATTCACCCGACACACTGTGTCGCGCCTGCCAATTCACCGACACCATCCCCGACCTGACCGTGCCGGAAAACCGGTTCTATTGGTACAAGATGGAGGTGGCCAAGCGCCGGCTGCTCTACACGCTCGTGACCCTGGGCCTGCCGTTGGAATCGCGCCAGGAGAACCCCGAGACAGGGTTGGAGTTCGCATTTCTGGAAACCAAGGAAGACAGCAAGCCCGTGATGACCGGCCACCACCACGGCCGCATCACGCTCAACATTGCCGAAGCGGATGACGCCGTACGCGAAAAAGCCCGTACCGACCTGCGCGAGCCCTATCGCACGCTGCTTGGCCACTTCCGCCACGAGTCCGGGCACTACTTCTTCGACCGCCTGATTGCCGGCAAGCCGATGTGGGAAGCCGCTTTTCGCCTGCGCTTTGGCGATGAACGCGCCAGCTACGCCGACGCCCTCAAGGCCTACTATGACAATGGGCCGCCGGCCGACTGGGCACAGCATTACATCAGCGCCTACGCCACCATGCACCCATGGGAAGACTGGGCCGAAACCTGGGCGCACTACCTGCACATAGTCGATGCCCTGGACACCGCCGTGTCGTACGGCCTAGCACTGCTGCCCGACCACCCGCAAGAGCCCGAACTGACCGACCAGACGCCGGTGGAAGAAGCCAGCTTCAACAACCTGATGAGCCGCTGGTTTCCGCTCACCTACGTGATCAACAGCCTCAATCGCAGCCTGGGACAACCCGATGGCTACCCGTTTACGCTGGCATCCCCCGTGATCGACAAGCTGCGTTTCGTGCACCGCGTCATCGCTGCCTCCGCCAAGAAACCCGGTTGATCGCACCAATGTTGTGCGGCACAGGCGCCAGTTTGGATCGAGGGAATATTTCGGGCGGCTGCGGGGTTTACCATCCAGGAGGTCAATCCCAGCATCTCCCGGAGAACACCATGCCAAGACCACTCAGCCGATGGATCAGCCTGACGGCACTTGCCCTTTGCGCGTGTGCCTCGCTCAACCCTGTGCAGACCGCGCAAAAGATGATCGGCCAGCCAGAAAGTGCCGTGCGAGAAACCTTTGGCACGCCCACCGAGACGTATCAGCTTGCGGATGGCACGCACCGGTGGATCTACTCCAAGCAGCCGCTCGGGCACGAGGTGTATGCCGCCGATTTTGACGCCAACGGCAAGCTCACCAACTACCGGCAGATGCTGACTGAAAAGGAAATCTACGAAGCGCGCCCCGGGGTGTGGACCAAGCGAGATGTGCTCGAGCGCTTCGGCACACCGAAAGAGCCAACGCAGTACTACCGGCTCATGAAGCGCGAGGCATGGTCATACCGGATGTACGTTGCCGGGTATCAGCAAGCGCATTTCAACGCCCTGTTTGATGACAACGGCGTGCTGGACCGCACCATGATCGTGGTCGACCCACTGGGCGGCAATGACCGCGACGCCCGCAAATAACGCCGAGCCGCGTCGAACCGGGCGGCGCATTGCACGCCGCCCTACCTTACAGATGGCGTTGGATCAGCCCAGCGCCGATGCAATCGCCTGTGCCAGTTCATTGGCCTCGAACTTAGCAACATAGCCATTGGCGCCCACACGGCGCACGTGGTCTTCATTGGCCGAGCCTGACAGCGACGAGTGAATCACCACCGGAATCGACTGGAACGCCGGCTCGGTCTTGATCTTGCGCGTGAGCGTAAAGCCATCCATCTCGGGCATTTCCAGATCGGTCAGCACCAGGGCGATCTTGTCGCGCACGGTCTTGCCTTCGCGGGCGGCATCACGCGCGATGTTCTGCAGCGTGTCCCAGGCCTCCTGGCCGCTCTTGGTCATCACGTACGGTGCGCCCATGGCCTCCAGGCCGTTGGCGATCAGCGTGCGTGCCAGGCCGGAATCGTCCGCCACCAGCAACTTCGAGCCCGGCGGCAGCTTGATGGGGCGCTCGTCGCTATCGGGAGCCAGATCGGTGCGGCGGGTCGGGAACACGTCGACCAGGATCTGCTCAACGTCGATCACCTGCGCCAGGCGCGAGTTCTCGGAATTGCCGTCCAGGCGCGCCAGGCTGGTGATGTTGCTGCTGCCCACGCTCGCTTCGGCCGGGAAGATCTGGCTCCATTCCAGGCGTACGATCTCGTCCACCTCTTCCACCGCGAAACCCTGCGTGGTGCGCGCGTACTCGGTAATCAACAGAATGTTGGCGCTGCTGTTCTTGGTGCCGATCACGCTGGCGAGGTCGATCACCGGAATGATCTGGCCGCGCACATTGACCGCACCCAGGATGTGGGCGCCGGCATCCGCCACGTGCGTCACGGGCGGCATGACCATGATCTCGCGCACCTTGAACACGTTGATGCCGAACATCTCGCGCTGATTGGAGCGCGCAGATTCGCCCAGGCGGAACAGCAACAGTTCAAAGCGGTTGTTGTTCGTCAGATTGGTCCGTTCATCGACTTCGTGCTGCGAATGCTGTGACATTGCGTCTTCCCCCGGTTCAAGCACACGTTATGTGGCGGTAAACGGCATGCCGCCGGCCAACTTGAAGGGATTTACGCATGTGAAGGCCACGCCCCTCCACCGTTGGGGAACCGCCGCCTAGGCAACCTTCACATGCGCGACCAGAAAATCCAGAAATGCCCGCACCCGCGCCGGCAAATGCGCGCCCTGGCCAACATAGACGGCATGGATGTCTTCGGTCTCGCCCGGGTCGTAGTCTTCCAACACGGGCACCAGGCGGCCAGCGTCAAGATCGGCGCGCACTTGAAACGCCGCCAAGCGCGCCACGCCCAGGCCAGCCACGGCCACCGCACGCAGGGCCTCGCCATCGCTGATTTGCGTGTTGCCCTGCGGCATCACCTCGGTGCGACGGCCCCGCCTGGTAAAAGGCCAGCCGTTGACCGCACGCGCGTAACTGAACGCCAGGCAATTGTGGTTTGCCAGGTCGGCCGGCGTGCGAGGCGTGCCCACCCGTGCCAGATAGGCGGGTGAGGCCACGACCATCAGCCGCGTCTGCCCCAGCTTGCGCGCGACCAGCCGCGAGCTCTTCAGCGGCCCACTGCGCAACGCAACATCGGTGCGATCTTCCAGCAGGTCGACTACGCGGTCCGTGAGCGCAATGTCAAGCGACACTTGCGGATGGCACGCCAGAAACGCCGGCACGATCGGCAGCAGCAAGTGGGTACCGACCGGCACATTGGAGTTGACGCGCAAACGCCCCGAGGGCTGCGCGCCGGATGAAGCCTCGCGCTCGGCCTCATCCAGGTCCGCCAGCACCGCCACGCTTCGCTCATAGAAGGCCGCGCCTTCGGGCGTGAGCTGGAAGCGCCGCGTGGATCGATTCACCATCCGCACGCCCAGCCGTGCCTCCAACCGCGCGACCAGCTTGCTCACCGCCGAGGGCGTCATCCGGCACGCCCGTGCAGCAGCGGAAAAACCGCCCTGCTCCACCACCCGTACGAAGACTTCCATCTCGCCAAAGCGATTGACATCGAGCCGCGACATTGTGATTTCAGTTCATAGATGTTGTGCTTCAAGGCAGTCTATCGCACAGATGTCACGCTTCGCATACTGGTCGCCTTCCTTGCAATTCCGTTCAAAAACCACACCATGGCTACCGAAAACAAAGTCGCGCTCGTCGTCGGCGCGCAAGGCGTGATCGGCCGCAACCTGATCGACCACCTGGCCACGCTGGACGACTGGCGCATCATCGGCCTGTCGCGCCGCGGCGGTGAGTCAACCGAGCAGACAGAACGTGTGCGCCACATTGCCGTCGACCTGCTCGATGTTGTCGACACGCGCGCCAAGCTCAGCGCGCTCAACAACGTCACGCACGTCTTCTACGCCGCCTACCAGGACCGCCCCACCTGGGCCGAACTCGTCCCGCCCAACCTCGCCATGCTGACCAACGTGGTCGACACCATCGAGGCCGTGGCGCCCAGTCTCGCGCATGTCAGCCTGATGCAGGGCTACAAGGTCTACGGCGGCCACCTCGGGCCCTTCAAGACCCCGGCACGCGAAACCGATGCGCACTTCATGCCGCCCGAATTCATGTTCGACCAGCAGACCCTTCTGGAGGCACGTCAGAACGGCAAGGCGTGGACATGGTCGGCCATCCGCCCATCGGTGGTCGGCGGCTTTGCGCTGGGCAACCCAATGAATCTGGCGGTGGCGATTGCGGTGTATGCGTCGATGTCGAAAGAACTTGGCCTGCCGCTGCGCTTTCCCGGCAAACCCGGCGCATACGACCACCTGCTGGAGATGACCGACGCCGGCTTGCTCGCCCGCGCCACCGTGTGGGCCGCCACCAACCCACGCTGCGCCAACCAGGCCTTCAACATCAACAACGGCGACCTGTTCCGCTGGAGCGAAATGTGGCCCAAGATCGCACGCTACTTTGATCTGGAAGTCGCCCCGCCGCTACCGCTGTCGCTTGACACCGTCATGGCCGACAAAGCACCGCTGTGGCAAAGCATGATTGCCAGACATGGGCTGGCCGACACGCCGTATCGCAATGTGTCTTCGTGGCGCTTTGCCGACTTCGTGTTCTCGTGGGATTACGACATGTTCGGCGACGGCTCAAAGGCACGCCGCTTCGGCTTTCATGAATACGTGGAGACGGAAGGCATGTTCATGCGCATCTTCGACGACTTGCGGCAACGCAAGATCATTCCCGGCTAGGGCGTCCGGATGCCTCGGCCGGCGCGTTTCATTGACCGATCCGGCTAGGGAGATGTCCCGACTCGGGTTTCCTCAGGAAGGGTCGATATAGTGAGGGCGGGACGGTAGCTCATGGGTCGAGCGGCAGCGGACAACCGCTGCAGGCAGGCAGGTTCAACTCCTGTACGTCCCACCATCTTCTTATTCGCTTACGATCAGCGAAATTCACGAATCCTTATATTTCAAGGCTTTGCGGGCGATTTTTGTTCGCTAACGTCCGTTGCCGTGAGTTGGCAGCCGACGAAACGTGGGGGCAACATTGGGGGCAACGTTAGCCCTCAAGAATCAGTTGCCCCCACATGCCACTCACTGATATCGCAATCCGCAGCGCCAAGCCGGCCGACAAACTGCAACGCCTGTTCGATGGCAATGGCCTTTACCTCGAAGTGTCCCCCTCCGGTGGCAAATGGTGGCGCCTCAAGTATCGAATCGACGGAAAGGAGAAGCGGCTCTCCGTTGGCGTCTACCCAGATGTCAGCCTGCGCGCCGCACGGGAAAAATGCTGGACGCTCCGACAGCAAATCTCTGCCGGCATCGATCCCGCCCTGGTCCGCAAAACCACCAAGATCATGGCTCGCAGCGCCGCCGACAATACGTTCGAGGCAGTCGCGCACGAGTGGTACATCAAGTTCCTGCCCACCTGGAACGCAAAGCACGCCGAAAACATCCTCAGCCGCCTAGAGCGCTTCGTATTTCCGATCATCGGCAAACGCCCTACCGACCAGGTGGAGCCGCCCGAGGTCCTGCATGTCCTGCAGCGAATCGAAGCGCGCGGCACGATCGAGACTGCGCACCGGGTAAAGACGTCAATCGGTCAGGTCATGCGTTACGCGGTGCTGACATCGCGAGCCAAGCGTGACCCGACCGCAGACCTTCGCGGCGCGCTCACGCCGCCCGTTGTTCGGCACCTGGCGGCTGTAACGGACACCGATGAAATTGGTCAGCTGCTGCGCGCGATACGTGGTTACACCGGCAGCTTCCCCGTTCAGTGCGCTCTGCGTCTTTCGCCGTTGGTGTTCCAGCGACCGGGCGAACTCCGACTGGCCGAATGGGCTGAGGTCGACCTCGACAAGGCCACGTGGGAAATCCCCCCGGAGAGAATGAAGGGCCGGAAGGCACAGAAGGCAGTGAGGGGCGCCCATATCGTCCCGCTATCACGCCAAGCTGTTGTGCTCCTGCAAGAGCTGCACAGGCTAACCGGTCATGGCCGATACCTGTTCCCGTCGATCCGCACGTCGACACGCCCCATGAGCATCAACTCCCTCACAGGCGCACTGCGTCGCCTTGGCTACGACGGCCAGACCATGACCGTTCACGGCTTCCGCGCGATGGCCAGAACGGTGCTGGACGAGGAGTTGAGCATTCCCGTGGCCGTCATCGAAGCGCAACTGGCGCACAAGGTCCGCGACCCGCTCGGCCGCGCCTATAACCGCACCACGTTCCTACCTCAACGCCGAGACATGATGCAGCGATGGGCTGACTACCTCGATGAGCTGGAAACATCGTCACCGGCCGCCAGAATAGGCGGGGCCCGCTAGTTTCTGGGCGCCATCGGGAAAAGGTAATCTCGGTAATCGCTCATGCCATTTCGACGGCAAACCGTTGTAGGTCAGGGCTTTGCGGGTCATAGAGGAAAGGTAATTTCTGGGTAACCTACAGGTAATGTCATTACCCTTAAAGATAGTCACCTCTTGCCATGAGCGAACCTATAAGAATCAAGGACTTACAGGGGGATTACCTTTTCGATTACCAAACATTACCCTCCAGAGGTAATCCGAAAAGTCGTTGCAAATCAAACAGATAGGATGACTTCTGAGACCGGATTACGGAAGTTGCCTTTTTCCGATGCCGGTCCGGATCAACAAGAACAAGTTAGGGGTAGCAATTGAAGATCCGCAATGTTGCCGTCAGCAAAGACGCGGGTTCGATTCCCGCCGGCTCCACCAATACACCGCAGTACCAAAGATTACGAAAGACAATCTAAGCGGTTGATTTGACGGGCCTTTTGGCCCGTTTTCATTGGTGCCGCGCTCTCGCTCGTGGTCTTTGGTTGCCGCTGAAAGTCCACGCAAAGTACACGTGCAATACACGTGTGCCGCAACAGCGGCATGCCTCTTATGCGCCGCCTGCCCTGCTTTCTGGCTGCTGGACCAGGCCGTACAGCACCAAGAATTCTTCGTCCAGCTTGTCGGCCCTCGCCGTCAGTTCCGCAAGGCCCGCCACCGAAATCTGCTTCCCTAGGTCCTTGATGCTCCGAAGTTCACGCTTCATGTGAAATTGCCCCTGACTATCGCTGTAGATATGGAACATCGGCGGGTTGTGCGCTACGAGGTTGCGCTGCTTTGCCAGCTCGGCCAACTCTTTGAAGGCCGCATCGACACGGTTTTGAATTTCAGACTTCAACCCAATGTCGCCGACAAGCGCTTTGGCAACAGCCGAGCGCGGGCCTAGGTTCTGGTTTGCCAGAGCGTCATGGAGGGCCTCAGAGCCGAACGTCTTCACATAGAGGAACATCCAGTACTCACACCCTGTGAACGCAACCAGGAACCTGCCAATGGCGAGGGCCCATATGTCCCGACCAGGATCAACCGCTTGGGAGTCGGTGGCGATCGGTTCCTTCGGAATTTCTGAGGCCATTTGCCCTCCGTGCGTACACAGCAGTTGCATATTCTAGGTGCATAAATTTGCAACCATCGACCAAGATCCAGACTGCCCAACCTCTCCATACGGCAAGCCAAGTCGGACCGCTGTTGCACCTGCATAAAAACCACTCGATGAAGCGCGCAGGTGAGGCGGGGTCCCAACCGCGCGCGCCAGGTGCTGCCAGGAGGCCGCCCCGCCAATTCAGTTTTTCTAATACCTGTTTTGTCTATTTCTTAATTTTAAGAAATGCTAATGTTTTGCGAATTATTTGCCTTGAAATAACGGCGCAACATAAAATCCATCGATTTTTCTTCGGCCGGGGGGGCCTTCGCGGCATGTTGCCAGGTTCTTGGTCGTCCTCGTCGCGCCAACAATCGGGCCTATTGAACGCATGAGCCTCATGGAAATCGTCGGCGCGCTCCGCACGGGAGCGCTACAGACCGACCGCCTGGTCAAACTGGATACGCCGCTGGGCGCAGACGCGCTCCTGCCTCAACGGGTCTACGGGCGCTCCCGCATCGGTCGCAACTACGAGTTTCAAATCGACGCCATCCACGCCTCGGCCGCCTTCAAGCCGCGCGACCTGATGGCACAGCCGGCTACGCTGTGGATACAGCAGTCTGATCGCAGCTACGCGCCGCATCATGGTTATGTCCATGCCGTGCACAAGCTGGGGTCTGATGGCGGCATTCATGCCATCCAGATTGCTGTTTCGTCGTGGCTGCACTTCCTGCGTTTCCGCCACGATGCACGGAACTGGCAAGAGAAGACGGTAGAGCAAATCCTCACCGATGTGTTCAATCAACACCAGCGTGCGCAGGGCGCCTTCCGTTTCACCCTTCGCAACCCATTGCCTGTCCGTTCCTTCGTTCAGCAGTACGAGGACGACTGGAACTTCGTGCACCGTCTGATGGAGGAGGAAGGTCTGTTCTTCTATTTCGAGCAGGCAAAGGACGGCAAGTCGCACACAATGGTGATCGTGGATAGCGTGGACGCGCTACCGGCCAGTACCCCCGCACAAGTGCCGTTCTGCCGCAGCGGTGTCGGCGACGAAATCGACGGCTTCACGCATTGGGAAGAAGTTGGCGAGCTCCACAGCACACAGCTGACCACACGGACGTTCGACTATAAGCAGCCCGCCACGGCGGCCTGGCCCAAGAGCACGGCCGTCCCTGTCACCGGGCACAGCGGGCTGCCATGGGAAGCCGAGGTGTACCAATACACCGGCGCCTATACCTTCGGCGAGAAGGAACAAGGTGATCGCCTCTCACAGATTCGCGTTGAAGCGTGGGAGTCCGCAGCACAACGCATGCGCGGCTCGGGCGGTATGCGCCACGCGGATGCCGGGCAGAGTTTCGAACTTGTCGATCATCCAGAGCGACAAGCAGGCGGACCTCCTGAAGACTGGCAATTCATCACGATTGAGACCGTTTGGGGGATCGAGAACAACCTGCCAGCGTCATGTGCCACGCGGCAGATGGCGCGCAGTTTGAAAGCGGATATTGAGGCCCTACGCTCGTCTCACGACGCAAACGGCGACACACTGACCGTTTCCCACGCCGACGGCAGCACCGGCTTCTTTGTCGTCCAGATTGAAGCGCAACGACGAAACTTGCCGTACCGCAGCCCGTTCGAGCATGAGAAACCGATCATGCAGATCGAAACGGCCACGGTTGTCGCGGGAGAAAAGGAACTGGTCCACACCGATGATCTGAACCGGATCAAGGTACGGTTCCACTGGGACAGACTGAACGGCGATGACGCCAGGGCCAGTTGCTGGGTGCGGACTGCGTTTGCGGATGCGGGCGGTGGGCGCGGAGCCGTGCACGTACCGCGCCCAGGCGAAGAGGTGCTTATCGGCTGGCTTGGAGGGGACTGCGATCGGCCAGTCGCCATTGGCCGCGTCTTCAATGGCAGCAACCGCCCGCAGTGGCATAGCAACGGGATTCTGTCCGGCCTGCAATCGCGCGAGTATGGCGGTAAGGGCTACAACATGCTCGTGATGGATGACGCGACCGGTCAATCCCGGGTGCAACTTGCCAGCAGTAGCACGAACGCCCATCTGCACCTCGGTTATCTGATCGATCAGAACGGAAACCTACGCGGCTCGTACCTCGGGAGCGGCTTCGACTTGAAATCGCAGGCTTATGGCGCCGTGCGAGCCGGAGCCGGTCTGTACGTGTCGACCCACCCTTCCGCTTTGCAGCCCCTGGACGCGCGACCAGCCAAGAACCAACTGACGACGGCGGCCCGAGCCATGGACGCATTGTCCCAGGCAAGCGCAACACATCAAGCCGAGGGCTTGAATCCAGGGCATGAGGCGTTGAAGACGTTCGCGGAGGCTACTGAACATAGCGCCTCTGGTGCCTCAGCTGAAGGGTCAGGTGAAGGTGCTTTAACGGCCGGAGGTGGTACCGGTCAAGCCAATGCGTTCAGCGTGCCCTTGATGCTTCTGGCCAGTCCTGCCGGTATTGGGCTATCCACACAGCAGTCGGTCCATGTGGCAAGCGATGTGCACACCAACCTCGTGAGTGGCCAGACCACCCACATTGCGGCGGGTCAATCGCTAATTGCGAGCGTGGTGGAGAAGATCAGCTTGTTCGTGTAGAACGCCGGAATGAAGCTGTTCGCCGCCAAGGGCAAGATTCAGGTGCAGGCGCACGCAGACGACGTCGAGGTCTCGGCGCACAAAGCGATTCGGCTGGCATCGGTCACCGATAGCATCCAGGCGGTGGCCAAGCAGGAGATCCTGCTGTCGTCTGGTGGCGCCTACATCCGCATCAAGGACGGCAACATCGACATTCACGCGCCCGGCAAGCTGGACTTCAAAGGCGCAGGACATACGTTTGGCGGCCCAGCGCAGATGAACGCGGACAATCCTGCGTTCCCGAAGAACATGCCCACCACGCCGCTTGCGCTCAACACTGCTGCCTCGCCAGCATCCACATCAATCTTGCCCGTTGGCATGCCCTTCAAGCTGTTCGCTGATGGCGCCATGGTCAAACAGGGTGTCATCGACAAGAGCGGGCAGCTTCCGATTGACCACTTTCCAGGCACTCAGAAATACAGCTTGCAACTCGCCAATGGCGTCACACACGATATTCCGGTACCCACCGAATATCACAACGCGACCAACGGTGAGCTTGCAAACAAGGGTTTCCATTTCCACGAAGGTAGCGACAGCAGAGGAGTGGATCGAGCCGCGCATCGGCAGGCTTACCAAGACTTGCTCAACCCAGACGCGAGCGCTTGAGATATGGGCACAGAGAACACCACCACAACCCCCATGGCCTTGTCTTGCACCCGTAGCGCCACCATCACGCTACCGTGGTTTGTACAAGGCACTGAGTACAACCCGGCACCGGGGACGTTTCGCCCATTGGTCAATGGCGAAGAGGCGTTCGGCGCCGTCTATGACGCAATTGTTGCCGCAAAGCACACCGTCGACATCATCTGCTGGGGCTTCCAGCCGTCCATGTATTTCAAGCGCGGCAGCGACGCGCAGGGAACATTGCCAATCGGCGAACTTCTGGAGGCGAAAGGCAAGCAAGGCGTCAAGGTGCGCCTGCTGGTGTGGAGCGATGATTTGAGCGTGGCCCAGTTCTCGGAGAACATGACGCCTGGCAACAACATTGCTTCATATCGCTCGGATACGCGCAACTCGGCACAGCGGGAGTTTGACCTGCTCTGGTACTGGCGCGCCAATCTGAATAATGCGACCAAGGGTTCGGCCGCGAAGTGGATGATGCCGGGAGGCACCATGCAGAACGTCGCAAAGGCCATCCGTAACCATGTACTGCGCGACAAGGCCCTGACCAACGTGGAATTCGCTACGCGCGATTTCAGCCTGGGGCAGCGCGCGGAGATCGCTTGGCGAACCGTGTGGCATGGTAAGGATGAGGGACGCAGCAGCGGGACCAAAAGCGCGAACGCCGCCGCCATGGCCGCAGAACCCACGCATCATCAAAAGATGGTACTGATCGACTACGAAACGCCCGAGCAAGCTGTGGGCTTCGTGATGGGGCACAACACGCTCGACGCCTACTGGGATCATGATGATCATAGTTGCGTCCGCATGCATCCTCAGATGGGGCGTAACGGCACGCACCCGAGGCAGGATATGTCCAGTCGCGTCACTGGTCCGATCCTCCGGTATCTGAACGACAACTTCTGTCAGGCGTGGGACGATGCAACTGGGAAGGGCCTGACGGCAGTGCGAAAAGCTGTCGAGAACCAGTACAAGAGTCAGCTCAAGCCTCGCCGCAACTTTGACACGCCGGTCATGGCGCAGGTCTTGCGCACGCAGTCACAGCATGGCAAGCGCGACATCGAGACGATGTACCTGCAGGCGGCAAACAACACGACGAAATTCCTCTATATCGAGAACCAGTATTTTCGGTTCGAACCGCTGGCCGACAAGATCAAGAAGGCGGCACAGGCTCAACTATGCGCGGGGCGCGACCCGGGGAAACATGGCCCCCTGTATCTTTTTGTCGTGACCAACTCGAACGACGAAGGCATCGGCATGGGTACGGTCAATACCTACCGGATGCTGGACTCGCTCGGGCGGGCCGATACCCTTCCTGGGGTCGCGCAGCTTGAGCGAGCCGATGGACTGGCGCAACAGCGCCAAGAGTTGACTGAGAAGCTAACCTGGGAAGCCGGGAGAATGCCACCGCCGGTAGGCCTCGCAGTCGATCCAAACAGTGCTTATGCGCAGCAGTTAAAGCAGGCTCGCGCGGCATGGACCAAACGCCAGGAAGATATCGAGCGGCAAATCGCTGATGTCGACCGGCAAATCAAGGGCAACAGCAGCAAGACCATCGTGCCCTCGGAGATTCCCGGATTGAAGGTCCACGTTTGCACGCTGGTGGCGCCGGATTCGCCACCCAAGAATTGGGACTATGTCTATGTGCACGCGAAGCTCATGATCGTGGATGATGTGTTCATGACGCTGGGCTCAGCCAACGTCAACACACGCAGCATGGAAGTCGACAGCGAATTGAACATCTGTCATGAGCATGCGGACGTGACCGCGCCGCTGCGCAAGCGGCTTTGGAACGTTCACACGAAAGGATTGGGGGCGCAGGAGGATGTCGCTCAGGCATTCGATGCTTGGGGCGACATCATTAGCAACAATAAAAGCCGCCAGAACAGTGGAAAACAATCACCGTACGCTTCCCTCGTCGGCTTTATGCGCGCCTCACCAGACCGCAGCTACTTGGATTGACCGATGAACAAGAGCATTTTGATTGTGCTTCTGGCCAGCCTTGCCTGCGCCTGTACCAAGAAGGAGAAGACCCCGTTGGATTCGCTACCTGATATGTCCGCTGTCCGCGCCAAGCTCGCTTTTACGTGCGTCCACGAAGCCGATCACCTGCCGCCACTGCCGCCCGAGGCCGACCAACTCTTTCAATACGGGCGCTACCTGCAAAAGAAGGAAGGCGAGAAGAATTTCAATGAGGTGGCCCGCTACTATCGGATCGCTGCAGCGCACGGCCACTACAAAGCGAATCACAACCTGCAACTCGTGGTATCGCAAGGGTTGGCGGATTCGCCCAACAGGGAGAAAGAGACTGTCGATCTCGCAGTGCAACTGGTGAACGAGGGCCTCCCCGGTGGCTACTACGATGTCGGACACTATCTAGAAGTGGGATACGGCTTAAAGCAAGACACCGAAATGGCGCTGCGCTACATACGCAAGGCCGCCGACCTAGGCAATCCAGATGCGCAGTTTTACGTCGGAGAGAAGCTAGCCCCCGTCGACAACGCACCTGAAATTGCCCGGCAAATGTGGCAGTGCGCAGCAGACCAGGGACACGGCAAGGCGGCCAGCACGTTAGGCATAGACTTGAAAAACGAAACGCAGTATTCGAAATCTATCCAGGCGTTTCAGCAGGGCGCTGCCGCTGGCGACTCTCAAGCTGCTTCCTTCTTGTGGAAAGGATTTCGGACGCCTAACGCAACGGAGCAGTTGTACTACATTGGACAACAAGATGATTTAGAGCGCTCACGACGCTATGAGGTGATCTGGAAGTTCTTGAAAGAAAATGAGGGCCGTAACCCGAAGGTTCCAGATATCGACAAGATCGCGCCGCTGCCCCCTGCCAAATTGCCGCCATGGGACGGAACGTTCCAGTGGGAAAAGGAACAAGCGGCGGCCGTCCCGCCGCAGAAGCCATCCGACGAACTCATCAATCGCTTGAGTAAGGAAAAGCATCTGGACCCCGCTACCGGTCTGCCTCTCGCGAAGTCCGAAAAGGTTGCGCAATCGGAAGCGAATGCCTCGCCGCACCTTGATCGCTTGCCTCTTGGAACGATTGCTCGAACTGGCGAACCTTGCCCGCAGGATGGGGTGTGGTGCGCAAACCTGCCCAAAGGCATGATCGCTGATACACAGAGGGGCTTCCTAAAGGGCATGCCGCTGCCCTCCCTGGACGTCTATCAACCGCGCAAGTTCGCGTGGCTGGACCAATGGTTGGGCACGCGCCAAGAAACGATCTCGGCAACGTGGAAGCTGGTCGGCTACCTCGATGAGGCTTGACGAGCTTTGACCCTGAGGAAGCTTCTGGTACTCGCTTGTGGTGCCCTGTTTATGGGTACTTGCGGTTTTGACCTGCCCCCAATAAACCGGTCCAGCGGGAAGCTAGTAGAGTCCGTTTTCGGAGAGGAAGACGGACATGAAGAAGCGGTTTACGGAAGAGCAAATCATCGGATTCCTGAAGGAAGCCGAGGCTGG